>Ga0129308_1000905_pt1 | contig 36935 bp, 32 predicted proteins | sample L827metagenome_FD_94440 | JGI IMG/M metagenome (GOLD analysis project Ga0129308, IMG submission 94440) | Ring-tailed lemur group fecal microbial communities from Wisconsin, USA - L827 metagenome | ecosystem: Host-associated > Mammals > Digestive system > Large intestine > Fecal | place: USA...
AGTAAATGATATCCACAAGACGCATCATCGCAATATCCACCTTGCCGCCGATCAGGCCGGAGATCGCGCCGTAAATGCTGCCGACGATCATAACGACCACAGCCGACACAAGACCGACGACCAGAGAAATCCGCGAACCTATCATACAACGGACCAGAATATCACGTCCGAGACGGTCCGTGCCGAACGGATGCTTCAGACACGGCCACAGCCCCTCGTCGCCACGCACCTGCTGATCGTAGGTGTACGGTGACAGCATCGGCCCGATAAACGCAAAGATCAGAAGAATCACGATCAAAACGAGAGCCGTCATCGCAATCTTGTTGGCGCGCAGCCTCTGCCAGCTCGCCCTCCAGTAGCCGATCTCCTCCGTCTCAAGAGATTCCTCCTTGAAAAAATCCTCCCCCAGCGGGGTAAAATCCTCCGGAGAGATTTTATTCTGCATGCTCAGTATATTTACAGTCTTTACTCTCATAATCTCCCCTCACTAATCCAGCTTGATTCTCGGATCTACGATCTTATACAAAATATCGCAGACAAGATTCATGATAACAATCAGCGCCGAGTAGAAGATTGTCACACCCATAATCATCGTATAATCACGGCTGCTGATCGAGCTCACGAAATACCGCCCGAGTCCCGGCACATTGAAAACGCTCTCCGCGACGAAGCCGCCCGTCAGGATCGAGGCCGTCAGCGGCCCGAGATAAGTAATCACAGGGATCAGGGAATTCTTCAGCGCGTGAACGAACACGACGACAAACTCCGACATCCCCTTCGCGCGCTCCGTCCGCAGATAATCCTGATTCATAACCTCAAGAATACTTGCCCGCGTCAGACGCGTCAGATACGAGGTCGGATACAGCGCAAGCGTGATCACCGGCATGATCCACCCGCCCGGCTTTTTGAAGCTGACCGGCAGGATGCCGAGATTCACGGCGAAAACAAGCATCAGCGTCGATGCAACGACGTAGCCCGGCATCGAGATCCCTAGCGATGAGAAAACACGGATGACCGAATCCGGCAGCTTATCCTTGCAAAGACCGGAGATACAGCCGAGAATAATGCCGCAGACGATTGCCAGCAGCAGAGCCCTGAGGCCAAGCCCCATAGATACGACAAACGATTCCGTGATAATCTCACGCACCGCACGTCCCTTCTGCAGCACATAGCTCGTACCCATGTCGCCGTGCAGCAGCAGATTCTGCATATATTTGAAATACTGCACGTAGACCGGCTGGTCGAGACCGTACTTCGCAATCAGGATCGCACGCGTCTCCTCCGTCGCCTTCTCCGACATGAACGGATCGCCCGGCATCAGGTTCATCAGAAAATATGTAAGTGTAACAATCACGAAGAGACTCACTATGGCCAGCAGGATTCTCTTCAGAATATATCTTGAAGTCTGCATTTTACCTCTCCTTTAACAGTTGTGGCACGCCACGAAATGACCTTCTCCCACCTCACGCAGCACCGGGATCTCTCCGGCACACTGCGCAGTCGCCTTCGGACAGCGTGTCCTGAACGGACAGCCGGACGGCGGATTCAGCGGGCTTGGCACCTCGCCCTCGAGCTTGATCCGCTTCCTCGCAGCGCTTGCATCCGGATTCGCGATCGGAACCGCGGACAGCAGCATCTCCGTGTACGGATGGAGCGGATTGCGGTACAGCTCGGCGCTTCCTGTCAGTTCCACCATGTGGCCGAGGTACATGACGCCGATACGTGTACTGATATGCTTCACGATCGCCAGATCGTGCGCGATAAACAGATAGGTAAGCTGCCGCTTCTCCTGCAGCTCCTCAAGCATATTGATGATCTGTGCCTGAATCGAAACGTCGAGCGCCGACACCGGCTCATCGCAGACGATGAAGCCCGGATTCACGGCAAGCGCACGCGCGATCCCGATCCTCTGCCTCTGCCCGCCCGAGAACTCATGCGGGAAGCGGTTATAGAACTCGCTGTTCAGCCCGACCAGACGCATCAGCTCCAGGATACGCTCCCTGCGCTCCGTCTTATTCGCGCAGAGCTTCTGGATATCCATCGCTTCTCCGATAATATCAGACACCGTCTTTCTCGGATCGAGCGATGCATAAGGATCCTGAAACACGATCTGCATCCTGCTGCGGAACTCCTTCATGTCACGTCCGATAATCGACTCGCCATCGTAAATAATGTCTCCCGCGGTCGGCTCCTCGAGCCGGAGAATCGTGCGGCCGAGCGTCGTCTTGCCGCAGCCGCTCTCGCCGACGATGCCGAGCGTCTCGCCTTTCTTTATGGAAAAGCTCACATCATCGACCGCCTTCAGGTCCGTCTTTTTAATAAAACCAGTCCGCACCTGAAAATATTTTTTCAGATTTCTGACTTCCAGCAAAACCTCGCTGCCGGAACCATTTTGCTGCCTCTTGTCCGCCATAAGGTCAGTCCCCTTTCTGCTGCGCCAATACATCGCGCGCCAGTCTCCAGCACGCCGACGCGTGCTCCTCCTCCACCTCAAACAGCGGCGGAGCCTCCCTGATGCAGATCTGCATCGCGTGAGCGCAGCGCGGGGCAAACGCACAGCCCGGCTTCACGCAGCTCATATCAGGCGGATTGCCCTTGATCGGCTTGAGCTTCTCGTTGACATCGCTCTCAATATCCGGCACCGAGGCAAGCAGGCCCTCCGTGTACGGATGACGTTTATCATAAAAAATCTGCCGGCTCGTACCGTTCTCAACGATCTTGCCCGCGTACATCACGATAATCTTGTCGCAGATATCCGAGACAACACCGAGATCATGTGTGATAAAAATGATCGCCATACCAAGCTTCTGCTTCAATTCCTTGAGCAGGTCGATGATCTGCGCCTGAATCGTCACATCGAGAGCCGTCGTCGGCTCATCCGCAATCAGCAGCTCCGGATCGCAGGACAACGCCATCGCGATCATCACACGCTGCCGCATACCGCCTGAAAACTCATACGGGTACTGCTTCACACGCCGCTCCGGCTGATTGATGCCGACGAGCGTGAGCAGCTCGATCATCCTGTTGCGGCGTCCGGCCGCATCCAGATTCGTATGCTTCTTCAAGGATTCGTTCAACTGGTATTCCACGGTGAAGAGCGGATCGAGCGAGGTCATCGGATCCTGGAAAATCATCGCGATCTTGTTCCCGCGCAGCTCCTGCAGCTCCTTTTTGGACATCTTCAGAATGTCCTTGCCGTGAAACAGGATCTCGCCGTTCTTGACCTTGCCGGTATCCGGCGTAAGTCTCAGAATCCCGTGACTCGAAACGGACTTGCCGCTGCCCGATTCCCCGACTATGCCAAGCACCTCGCCCTTTCTGAGCGTGTAGCTGATGTCGCGCACCGCCTGAATTTCTCCCGATTTGTTGAAGAATGAGATCGATAAATCGTTGACCTCCAATAAAATGTCGTCTGAATGATTTCCCATACTGCCCCCGAAAATGACTCTGCTGAAATTTTTAAAAAAAGGCACAGGCACCACGTGATATGGCACCCGCGCCGCTATAATTCTGGTTCTGTAATTTGTTGGAATCCACGCCTGTTTTATGGAAGATGGGGCGCGGATTTCTTCGTTATTTTTGAATATAAATTATACCCCACTAAATCAATGTTGTCAAGCAATGAAGCGGACAGATGCGCAAATTTGCGCAAATTGCAAGAAAAAAGTTATAATTCAGCCAGCCGGACGAGAAATATACCGGCCGGATGAATATTTCGTACCGTTCGTCTGCAATTATACCGGACGCAGGAAACCCGCCCGCCTGAATCCGTCGCTCCGTATCGCTTCGCTGGTAAGTTCTAAGGCTCCGGAATGTCTCCGCAACCGCCGCGGGCAACTCAAAAATGTGCCTGATGCACATTTTTTCAAACAGTGCCCGCTAAAATTTCTGCTGGAATGCAGAAATTTTACGGTTGCTATGACATTCTGGAGCCTAAGAACTTGCTCAGCTCGCTATAGTCGCGACGGATTCAGGCGGCCGGGTTTCCTGCTGTTTGTTATCATGCTAAAGATGACACTGGTGTTTGCTGACGGGTAGCATGGATCACATGCTCATAGACTATGCAGCAAAACGCAAAGCTCCAATTCAGCTATAATAAATTATATTTTCGACAGTAGCTCTGGTCTGCATCATATCTTCACATCCGCTACCGTTCGATCATCCTCAGTCGGTCCGCCGTCCAGTTGATTACATCCTGCACGCGTGCAAGCTCACCCTCGCGGCTGACTGTCCGCCACAGCCTCTTATACTGATAAAACCACTCTTCGAGGCGTGAAGCCAGAGCCGCCGGATCACTTTCCTTTTGATACGCAACTGACTTTGCGGGAACATTTTCCTGATACGATGCCGGTGCTGTCAAACTGCCATCTTCCTGACGCGAAGCCGGAGCCGCCGGATCATTGTTCTTCGTAACGCTCTGCGTGCCGCTCCCCTGCCCGGTGATTATCAATCCGGCCGCCTGGATAAGCTGCATCCCGTCGATCGCGATCAGGTACGGGGCCACGTACCTGCGCGTCCTTGTATCGACAGACGGAAGCAGCTCATACAGCTTATCCCGCTGTACTTCGAGCGCCGCGGCTTCCTCTCCTGCTCTTGCGAGCTGCTCCGGCCCGGATTCAATCTGGCCGTATTCTTTGTAATTCACAAGATCGTTCCATGTGAACGCCCAGTGCTCTGCAAGCTCCGCTGCCGCTGACACAAGTGAGCCGCTGCGATCGAGGTATTCCAGATGTGAAATCTGCTCGTTGATCTCGTCAAACTGCGGGATCTCTCTGTTCCAGGAGAACGCGGCTCCGTAGATCATGCCCGGCACGCTGAAATCCGGGTGGCTGATGTGTCCGTAATCTCCCCAGTCCGTTGTCAGCACACCGACCGCGCCGTACTGATTCGCATAGGTACACATGCGCCTGATATTTTCATACGCATCGTGCAGCCTGTTCGCCAGCATACTCCAGCCGACAACCGCCGGGCAGCAGTACTGCGCCGCCCCTGCTTTTGCGAGCTTTCTCGTCGATTCGTCGCTCTGGTCCGGCGCGTAGCCCCAGTTGAGGCAGATTGTTTCCGACGGCAGCTCCCTGACCGCATCCGGGAAGCCGCAGATGATGTCGCCCCAGAACATCGGCGTCCTGCCTTTTTCCACGACAAACTCACACAGCTCCTTCACAAAATCAATGTAAATCCGCTCCGTTCCGTACTGTTTTGCGTACTCCCTGCTCCTGCCCTTTCCGAGATCAAACGTCTCGTCAGCGCAGACATTAAAATATTTTGAGGTGAACAGCTCCATGTATTCCGAGATCAGCTTTTTGGCAAACTGCATGCTCCCCTCATTCGTCACGTCGAGCGTATGGTGAGCCATCCTGTCCACAAAGCTAAACGGCAGATCCGCCTGCTCCGGCAGCTCTCCGAGATGGCGGTACGTCCTTGTGCGCAGCACCTTGTAGAGATGTCCGAAGCTCGCGACACTCGGCACCAGATCGATGCACCGCGCCCGGCAGTACGCATCAAGCTCAAGGATATCCTCCGCCGTAAGCGGCGTATCGTCCCGCCACACCTCGCTCAGATCCTCGAAAAGATACGTGTGCTCAATATAAAGCTGGAACTGGTTGATCTTGTAAAACGCCAGACGGTCGACCGTCTCCTTCAGATAAGCAAGCGTCGGAATCCGACAGCGCGTCACATCAAGATAATAGCCGCGGTTCGCAATATCCGGATAATCCCAGATCTCCATAAACGGAAGCTCCGCCCCGCCCTGACGCACAACCTGGCGCAGCGTCTGAATCCCGCAAAACAATCCGGCCTCCGTCTCACCGACAACCGAGACGCCGTCCTCACCGATGCTCAGACGGTACGACTCCGCCCGTCCTCCGTCACCTGCAGCCTGCCCCTGCACGCCATCAATTTTCCCGACAGCGCAGCCTTTTTTCTGCTCACCATCACTTTTCCGGTCACCGCTGTCCTTTTCACATTCATCACCAGTTCTCCCGTCAGCACAGCCCTTTTCCTGCACGCCGCCACCTTCACAGCCGTCATCATTCTTCCGCACCACGAGCGTCACCGCCGCCCGCTTCGACCTCCCACGCACAATATCCGGGGCGAACCCGGCGAATGTTTCAAACTCCTTCTGCAGCATCTGCGCCCACGTAAAAGCTCCCGCGCCGCACGAACGATCAATCACAATCGTCCCATCATAACAGATCCGGTAAGCACCTTCCCCAAGCTCCCACCTCTGTGGTTTCGGAATCAAATACATATCCTGTCCTCCTCATTTCCTATACGTTATTTTCCACGCGTCATTATCCACGCGAACCATTTCCATACCAAACCCTTGCCGCAACCCACGGCACAGCCATCATATCACATATCTTCATTCCCGTACACCCCGCCCAGTCACAAAGATTTCTGAAATACAGGCATAACCAATTACAATTCAGGCCACAAAGCCATTTAGTTTACTGCTATACCGGACGCAAAAAAATCATCCGCCTGAATCCGCCGCTCCGAATCGCTTCGTCGGCAATTGCTAAGGCTCCATAATGTCTCCGTAGTCGCCGCGGGCAACTCAAAAATGTGCCTGATGCACATTTTTTCAAACAGTGCCCGCTAAAATTTCTGCTGGAATGCAGAAATTTTACGACTACTACAACATTCTGGAGCCTAACCAATAGGAGTCGCCCATCGCGCAGCGATTTAAAATAGCGACGACGATCTGCCGCCGAACGAATGTGAGGGGGCGTTTCCAGTCGCACAACTCGCTATAGTCGCCGAGGATTCAGGCAGATGATTTTCCTGCTGTTTGCTCTCTGCCCAAACTGAATAACACCAGTTCAGGCCGCCACTGTCAGAGAAGTACCCAGGGCCGTCCGAAAGTGACTATAGCGAGTCTTTAAAAGTACTTAGGTCCCGGAAGGCCGGAGCATCTGTAAGAATCCTGCGGTCCAGCAGGATTCTTAGCGGACTCTGTCTGAGGGAAATGTGCATCAGGCACATTTCCCGAGTTGTCCGCGGCAGATGCGCAGGCATTCTGGGACCTTAGTACTTGTAGACGAGCGGTACGGAACTTTCGGACGGCCCTGGGTACTTCTCGTCCTGAATACGAGCGCTACGTCCCTTCCCGTCCACATCACCCAAACAATAACACCTAACAATTACACCTCGCGCTCCCCCCGCCGCGAACCCCTCAGTCTGCGCCAGTCAGCGCCCTTCAACCATCCATCTCCCTCACCCGCTCCGCCGCCATCGGATCAAGAATCACCTCGCAGCACGGATGCACCTGCAGAATACTCGCCGGAAGCTGCTCCGTAACCGGTCCGCAGATCATGCGCTCTGCGATCTCCGTCTTGTTGCTGCCGTTTGCCGCCATGACGAGGCGCGGACACTGCATCAGATTTTTAATGCCAAGCGTCAGCCCGCCCATCTTCACCCCGGCCGGAATATTATTTTCCCGTCTGAGGCGCTCATCCAGAGAATCATCCATGAAGGACAGCCAGGCCCGCTGTCCGAACGGAGTCCCCGGCTGATTGAAGCCGAGATGCCCGTTTTCCCCGAGTCCCAGGAAAATAAAATCAGGACCTCCGTCCGCCTCCACGGCCTCCTCAAACAAGCGGCACTCCCGCTCCGGATCATCTGACATCGGATCCGGCATAATATAATGCTCCATCGGGATTCCGAGCGGCACCACCACCTCATGAAGCAGGATATAATAACAGCTCGCCCTGCACTCCCTGCTCATATTCGTGATCTCATCGATTCCGAACAGCCGCACTTCGGAACAGTCGAACGGCTCCTCCTGATAAAGCTGCACGAGCGCCGCATGCACGCCCTTCGTCGTCCGCCCCGTGGACAGCCCAATCTTCGCGTCCGGCTTGTTTCTTATGATCTCCGCAATCCGCTTCGCCGATTCCCTGTAAAAATTTTCTGTCGTTTCTGTGATGGTTACTTTCATATTCCGCTCCTTTCGGACACCCTTACGATCGAATTATCCCAGCCCGGGGACAAAGTGCCGCACGGGGCTGTTTTCTTTCTTACATTCTTAATACCGGATCATCCCAAGCCGTCTGGCCTCGCTTTTGCACCGCTCATGCCTCGAGTCCTTTTTCTCCCCCAGCTCATCAAGCGCCATCAGGGCTGCGCCGATAATCGGCTCGTAGACTGACTGCCTGATCCGGATATTCGCATATACCCGGTGAATCTGGGAACAGACGGTCTCATACAGCAGAGGATTCTGATTTTTAAACACTCCTCCGCTCAAAATCACTTCAAACTCCTTCGGATCCATGTCAAACCTGCGCACGGCGCCGACCACATACTGGCTGATCGACTTTCCAAACGAATAAATCACCTCAAGGGCCGCCGGCTCGTTGTGCGCCGCCTCCTCAAAAACGATCTCCGCTACCTCTTTGAGCGGCCGCGGGAGCTGATTGCGGTAAAATGCCAGCATGAGACGGTCCATATCATGGATTCCGAAATGATCCATGAGTCGGGCGGAAAGCGTCGTCGGCGGAGCGGAGTGCATATGGCTCTGGAACGCCGCCTGAAACGCACGCGCCCCGAGCCCCTCGGAACCCTGATCACACAGGTCAATGTAATTATTGTATACCAGCGCAAGCTTTCCATCCACAAAGACCGCACTGTTCATCCCGGAGCCCGTGCAGAGCACGATCGCATTATCACTGTCGGTCCCTGCGCGCAGGGCAATGACACAGTCATTTACCACGGTAACCTTCCCCACGGCAAAGACACGCTTCAGCTCGTTCTGCAGCATTTCCACCTCTTCGGGCCAGTTCGCCGCGGCAATTCCTCCATATACCCAGGTGATATCCCCGGCAGTAAGCCCTGCCTCTGACAACGCATGCTCAGCCGCCTCCTTGATCATTGCAGAAGCCTTTTCAAGCCCGTGTTTAAAATAACTGGCGCCTCCGGCCTGACCGATTCCAAGTATAGCTCCATCCTCCGTAAGAAGTAGTGCAATCGTTTTTGTCTGGCCCTGATCAATTGTAAGAATCACCATGTTCGCCTCCAATCCTAATCATCTGGAACAAAATCGTTTCAGTCCTTCCATACAACGCTTAGCGTTCTCAAACTCCGGCAGCACCTCATTCTCGCTCTCCACCAGGAGCCACAAATACTCTTTGTTTGCCGGATTCAAAATCGCCTCCCAGTCATTTGCATCTTCTGCCGCGCCAAGCACCGTATTGAAGCCTGCTGTGTATGAATACGGCTTTAAATGGAGCAGCATGTCTCTGTCTTTGTACTTATTTAAAATACGCAGCGGATCATCTCCGCCCTCGATACAATTTCCACTGTCAAATTCAATAATAACCTCTTCTGAAAGCCCGTCAAAAAGAAGATCAAATACTTTTTTACCCTCGTAACTGAGCATAAATTCGTGCTCATGATTGTGATATCCCGTCCGGATTCCCTCACGCTTCAATTTTTCACAGATATGGTTGATCTGCTCCGTATAGCGCAGCCAGATCCCGCGGCACTCCTGCTCCGGTCCGTGAGCCACCTGCCATTTGCCGCCCAGACACGGGATAACGGCTACCGGGCAGCCAACTGTCTGCATATACTTCACGGACTTCGCAAACCGGTCCTCCTGCAGATTCCTCCACTCCATATGCCAGCCCGTAAGTGTGAGCCCGGAATCCGCAAGTGAACGCTTCAAAAGCGCCGGATCCACTTCAGGCTCCCCGTAAAATTCGATTCCCTTATATCCCAGCTCCCCGAGGCGGCAGAATGTTCCGTACAGATCCTGCTCCGCACTCTGGTGAACGGTATACATTGCCAGTCCGCATTTATCCAGTAAATTCATACTTTATTCTCCCTGTCCCCCGGTGCACCAGGCGGCAGCCTGCTCCATCAGCGGACGCATCTTAATCAGAATCGGATGATTGTGCCCCGGCGTGATACAGCAGACTCTGCCCCTGCCAAGCGTATGCGCCCAGGCTGCGAGCTCCGTCCCTGCCTCCGAGATACCTGCCATCAGAGGGGTAACGCGTTCCACATCCACCTTGCAGAAATAATGCTCATCCGGAGAAGCAAACGGCAAAAAGTCTTTCATAACAGGATGCGTACAGCCCGGCAGCTTCACGCAGCGGACGTCATAGTGCGGTTCCGGATGGCTTGCAAATCTTCCCCTTGCAATCTCAAACATCGGGGTTCCGTCCTGAATACAGGCGAGTCCTGCATGGATAAACAGGATTCCCATTCCATTCTCCACAAGGCTCTTCACCTGCTCCTGTTCCTCGAGCGTGAGCATCTCCTCACCCTCCGGACATCCCACTGTAATACAGATGCACAGGTCCGGCTTCTCCTGCGCCGTCAGCAGGTCGCGCATACGGTATGTTTTTGTCACCTTCCAATGGTCATTCTCGTCAAAACTCTTGCGGATCGCTTCTCTGTAATTTGCCTCCGGATGATAATAGTCATCCCACACAATCAGTACGTTTTTCTCCATATGGCATTCCCTCTCTCTATATCGTATTGTTATAGTTCAGCCGGACGCCATGCAAGCCTGCACAGTCTGTCCTTCTATTTTTCAGCTTAGCGGAACCAGTAATCCGCATCACCAGTTCATTACATCGCCGCGGTAATTGACAAAGCCGGGCATATGGCGCGAGAAGCGCTCCGGCTCATCGAGAATGCGCAGGAAGCCTGCGGCTGTTATCTCAGGCGTTGTATAAAATTTGACTTCGCCCGGCCTGGCCGGCTCTATGTACGGTGCATCGGGATCCGCCGGTTCCCCGATCACAGACTGCATCCAGCCCGGGTGCAGATTGATTACCGCGCCGCCCTTTTTCCGGATTCCGTTCAGGATAATACAGGATGCCATATTCAGCGCAGCCTTTGACATGCAGTATCCGAACTGATCCTCCTTCGAGCACTCGGTCATGCTGGCCGCTTCTGAGGATACATTTGCCACAAGCCGGTCAAAGCTGTTCAAAACAGCGGGAATCAGCGCTTCCGTAACACGGAGCGCGCCAAGAGCATTTACATTGATCTGCTCCATGATCGCGCCGTAGTCAATGCGGTGCTCCAGAATTGTCCCCGTATTGTGATCCAGCCAGACTCCGGCGTTATTAATCAGGATATCGACGGCATCGGTCATTGCAAGTATCCTTTTTGCCGCCTCAGCCACACTCTCCTCGCTTCTGACATCCAGATCAACGATTTCCAGCGTCTCAGGATAAAGTTCCTTCAGCTCCTCCAGCAGATGCCAGTTGCGTCTGTACTTCCCGGCAAAAACCCTGTCGCCGCGTTCCAGATATGCCTTCACAAGCGCCAGACCAAGCCCTCTGTCCGCCCCGGTGACAACGACTGTCCTCTGTCTTCCATAGGTCAATAAATCCGCCATACTTCCCTCCTGTTCTTTTGGGGCCCCGGCATTTACGAGACCGCAAATACCGGGGCTGAACGATATCACCATAGTCCGCTGATGCACACGACTGCGTATAGAAATATATTGCTCAGCAGTTCACAGCAGCCACTACTCCGCCTTGGATGCAAGCCACTCATTGACCTGCTTCTCGACTTCCTCTCTTACCATATCAAGACCTGCCGCCTTAGCCGCCTGCAGATACTGCTCATAAGCTTCATCCACATCGTTCACAAGACCTGCCTGCAGCGGGAAGCCGTACTCCGCCTGCACATTATAGAGCGTGGTATACTCGGTCTCGAAATTTGACTTGTCAAGCACGAAGCCATCGAACGGATCCGGCACAAGTCTCTCATTGATCTTCTCCCACATGGTATCGTACTCGCTCCACTCATTGCCTTTGAGCTTCTTAAAGTTTTCATTTGCGAACATATTGCCCGGGAAGTAATTGAAAGCAGCTCCCTCTTCGATATTTGTCGTATCGATCGTACCGTCTTCGTTCTTAATGTAGTTGATCCCTTCCATACCGTAGGTGATGAAATCCCAGAGATCCTCATGCTGCTGGATATAATCAAGAACCATAAGCGCACGCTCCGGATGCTCCGCGGTAGCTGCAATTGCAGTCATGTTGCCGGTTCTGCTGCCGGTAAGCACTGCGTCCGGGTTGCCCTCAAAGTACATATAGAAGCCAAGCTCCCATCCCTCATCGCCGTGCTCCTGCTCCACCTGCGTAGCATGATAGTTGTAGCCCGGAAGCTGCTCGTTAAAGGAAGCTGCCGCAGCACCGTTGAGCACCTGCATAACGCCCCAGTTCGTGCTGGAAAGAACGCTCGAAGACCAGAAGCCTCTGTCAGCCCAGTCCTTCATCTTATGCATCCACTCCTTGTACTCCGGCGTTTCGATGACGCTGAGCACCTCGCCCGTCTTCGGATCGTACACGAAATTAAAGATACGGTCATGGATCTCATCGATTCCAATATAGTGTGTGTTGTAGATCCACGAGGTTCCATATACCTGGCACTGATAGTCGTCGCTCGGGAGCATTCCCGGCTCATTGTCCTTGATGCACTGCAGATACGTCTCGATATCCTCCATCGAATCGATCTCCGGGAGATCATACTTCTTTCTCAGATCCTCCCTGTAGACAAATGTGCAGGCCGTAAGTCCCGGCTCAAGATTCGGAACCGCATAGATATTGCCGTTGACCTTAGCAGCCTCCCACGTGGAATCCTCAATCGTCTCCCACAGATACGGCGCATACTCCGGAAGCAGGTCATCGAGTGCCAGGTACGCATGCTTCTGTGCATACGTCTGGTAGTCCAGCCACCCTGAGGAAGCCTGCATCAGATCATACTTCTCGCCGGAAGCGATTGCAAGCGCATAATTGTTCTTGTAATCATTTCCCGCCGCATACGTGTAGTCGATCGTACAGTTCAGCTCTTTCTTCAGACGCTCGTTCAACTGCTCCCAGAACTGTTCCGACAGATCCGTGTTGGTCGGAGCATCTGCGATTGCGTACATCTTCAGTTCTACATACTCCAGATCCGATGCCGCGCTGCCCTCTTCTGCAGACACCGCCATGCCGTTCCCCGCCATCAGGCCCATTACCATAGACGCCGTCAGCATACCGGCTGCAAACCTCTTCATACTGTGTTTCCTCATTGTGTTTCCTCCTTTTTTAAAAAAATTTGTTTTTGAGTGTTCGTCCCTCTTTCTGTTTCCAGCCCCATCATCAGAAATCAGAACATATATAGCAATTGAATTACTATCAGATTGATACGGATTTTCCCGCAAACATCCCGGCCATCAACCCTTGACGGCCCCGATCGTGATGCCCTGTACAAAATACTTCTGCAGGAACGGATACAGAAAAATGATCGGCCCTGTCGCCACGATAGCATTAGCCAGCTTCTGTGTCTCTGTCGGAAGAATCTTGCTCGTAAAGTTCTCGGCGCCCGCCTGAGCGATCTTCGACGCCGCATTCAGGATATTATACAGTCTGTACTGCAGCGGCCACATATCCGCATCCGTGATGTACAAAGAGGCGAGATACCAGTCATTCCAGTAGGCCAGCGCCAGGAACAGTGCGACCGTAGCGAGAATCGGCTTCGAGAGCGGCACCACAATCTTAATCAGTGTGGTCAGATCCCCCGCTCCGTCCAGCTTCGCGGATTCCATCAGCGCATCCGGCAGCTCTTTCATGAAGTTGCGGATCAGCAGGATATAGAACGAGCTGCAGCAGGCCGGAATAATCAGCGCCCAGACCGTATTCTTCAGCCCCAGATTGGAAATCACCATGTACCACGGTACAAGACCGCCGGAAAACAGTGTCGTAAAGTAAATGATAAAGGCAATCACATTGCGGTACTTAAGCTCTTTGCGGGAAATGGCATACCCGCACAGCGTCATGATCACGAGTCCCAGCATCGTACCGATTCCTGTCACAAAGATACTGGTTCCGTATGCCTTCGCGATCTGCTTCGGGAACAGGAAAATACTCTTGTAACCGTCAAGCGAGAAGCCTCTCGGCAAAATGGAATATCCCTTCTTCATAATCTCGGCACTGTCCGAAACCGAACCGGAAATGATCATAATAAAAGGCAGAATACTGATTATGGTTACAATAATCAAAACAGTATACACAAAGATACTCAGAGCTTTTTCTCCTGATGATAATTTCTTCTTTCTCTTCATCTGACTCACCTCTTAGAACAATGCATTCTCCGGATTCTTCCTCCGGATGATCTGGTTAACAGTTACAACAAGAATAAATCCGAACACCGACTGGAATACGCCGGCGGCTGTCGAAGTACCAAGGTTGAAATTGACTGTCATCGAACGGTAAATATAGGTATCCAATACGTCCGTGAGGCGGAACAACTGTCCGTTCCTCTGTACCAGATTGTAGAACAGATCGAACTGTCCTCTCATAATGCCGCCCAGGCTGAACAGTACAAGCATAATAAAGGTAGGCTTCAAAAGCGGAAGCGTAATATACCGGATCTCCTTGAGCCTGTTGCAGCCATCGATCCGGGCTGCCTCGTAAATTTCCCGGTCAAATCCCGTGATGGCAGCCAGATACACGACCATTCCGTAGCCCGTACTCTTCCACAGATAGAAGACTGTAATAATCAACGGCCATACCCACGGCATCATATAGACATTGACGTCCTCTCCGCCGAAGAAATGAATCACGGAGTTCAGCACGCCGTAGTTCGTATTAAAGATATTGTAGGCAATCGTACCGACAATTACGTAGGAAACGAAATACGGGAGAAGCATCGCAGACTGGGAAATTTTCTTGAACAGCCTGCCGCCGATAATCGTGATCATAATCGCAAGCGCACACTGGATCATATTGCCAAGGAAAATGAAAACGATATTGTACAGCAGGGTGTTGCGCGTCAGATAAACAACCGGCGCATTCCAACCCCCGGAAACGAAGTACTGGAAATTCTTCAGGCCGACAAACGGGCTTCCGAAAATACCCTTGGCGAAATCATAGTCAATGAACGCGTAATATATGCCGAGCATCGGAATATAAGAAAAAATCAGGAAGAAGACCAGGGCCGGAACCGTCATCAGATACAACGTCCGGTGCTTGTACAGTTCCCGGAACACCCCTCCTTTTTTCCCTTTTTCACGTTTCATGTCTGCACTTTTCTTCATCTCATTTCTCCTTTCCCCGGATTTGGCACCGGTTCCACGATTGTTCTTTTTTGAACAGCCGTGATTTTCCGCGGCTGTTCAGTGACTCTCTTTTCTCTGTTTTTGTTTCGTGAAAGCGGTTCCAAATTCTTGCAAAAATTTAAAAGCATTCTTTTTTGCTTTTTCCGTTGTTTTGTATATCTGTTGTGACCAATCATAGATTATTTCAAGCATTTTGTCAACACTTTTTTTGTTATTTTTTCTCTTTTCTTTATCTTCCGCCATTCCATGATACCGCTTTCACATTTTTCAGTAAAATTATTGACAACCGTTTTGCCGCATGATACAATCCTTTCATATTATACATAACCCGTTTTATACCTCTGCTTTGAGACAGAGTTTTATTTTTATCAATTTTGGCACCGGTTCTAAATGACCGTATAAAGGAAGGGGAAATGCATATGGCAGATACCAAAGGAAATCTTACCATCTATAAAATCGCCCAGCTCAGCGGAGTGTCCGTCTCGACAGTCTCACGTGTTCTGAATCGGAATCCGCACGTTTCACCGAAAACGCAGGCACGGGTGAAAGAAATCATTGATCAGTATCAGTTTTCACCGAGCACGGTTGCCCGGGCGCTGTCCAGCAACCACACTCAGACGCTGGGAGTGGTCATCTCCGATATTACCAACCCCTATTTCAGCGAATTGTATCTCGAGATCCAGCGCTGCGCCGTCGACTATGGCTATTCCACGATTCTGTGCAATACCTTCTATGGAGGTTCCTCCCACGGCGTCTCCAATGCGATCCCGGAACAGACCTATTTCCGGAAAATGCTTGACCAGAAGGTGGATGGCATCCTGATTCTCGGAGGCGAGATCGACCGCGATCAGATCTCGGATTCCTACCGTGACGCCCTGAACCGCATGAGCAGCCAGATTCCGGTCGTCATACTGGGACAGACGATCCCGGACTGCAACTGCATTTTTATTGACCGCAACCTCGGGGGAGGCATTTCCGCTCTCGTCCGCCATCTTCTGGCGCTTGGACGCCGGAGGATCGGCTTCGTGGGAGGTGAGGAGGGGATCCGCACTACCACTGCCCGGCTCAGCGCTTACCGCCAGACTCTGGACAGCCTTTCGATCGCGTACGATCCTGCTCTCGTCTCACTGAGCAATTACTATGCACCAGACGGCTACCAGGCCATGAATAAATTACTGGAACACCGGGAGACAACTCCCACCGCAGTGATCTGTATCAACGATGCGGTCGCAATGGGCGCTATCCGCGCTATCGCAGACAAAGGACTGCGTGTGCCCGAGGATATCTCCATTGTGAGCTGCGACCAGTTCCCCTCAGGCGAATTTTCCTGCCCCCGCCTGACGACACTCGATCAGCAGAACAGCTATCTGGGCCGCATGTCCATCATGACTCTGATCGGAGCGATCAAAGGAGAATCCGAATGCGTCAATCTATGTCACGAGCCCCATCTGATCATCCGGGAATCCTGCGGCGCCCGTCTGGGAACCTGTTTTAACGAATGAGTTATCCGAAAGAGAGGAATCTTTATGTACACAAATTACAGTGTGATATTTACACAGCGGCAGAAGGCGGAGCTGATCCGCTCCGATTACAACGAAACGCCTGCGCCGGACGAAATCATCGGCAAGACACAGACCTCTGTGATTTCCAATGGTTCTGAGACCGGCGGCTTCATGGCATATGGCGGAGGCGAGGGCCTGTTCCCGTGCGAAACGGGCTACGCCAATATCCTGAAGGTAATAGAGGCCGGAAGCGAAGTCACTGACATCAGGCCCGGCGACCTCGTCTTCTCACTGACTCCTCATAAGCTCTACAACAAGGCAAAGGCCATCGACGTATTCAGGATCCCGGAGTCAGTTCCTGTAGAAAAGGCTGCCCTCTGCCGCTTCCCCGCGGTTTCCATGACAGCTTTTCTGCACAGCTCCATCAAGCCGACAGAATCCGTCCTGGTCACAGGGCTTGGCATCGTCGGTCTGATGTGCGCACAGACGATCCAGCACTGCGGCTACCGGGTATATGCCGTTGATCCCAATCCGAAGCGCCAGGAGATCGGACGCTCCTGCGGGCTGAAGCATGTCGGCGCTTCCTTCGACGACTTCGGCCTCGCGGCCAAGAGCGCAGGGCTTGGCATCGACTGCTCCGGCAATAATCAGGCCACCTTCTCCATGATTCCCTATATCCGGCAGATGGGAGAGCTGGCGCTCGTCGGCGTGCCGTGGAAGCAGACCTCGGATATGTCGGCCCATCAGCTATTGCGCGAAATCTTTTATGCTTATCTGCACGTATACTCCGGATGGGAGTGGTCCCTGCCGCGCCATTCCGGGGACTTCAATCCGAACAGCAACATGCGCAGCATGGAGACCGCACTGGAATGGATCGCAGACGGAAGCATCGTGACCGACGGCATTTACGAGCTCTTTTCTCCGCGCGACTGCGGGACGCTCTACCCCACAATCGCCGCCGGGAAGCTCGAGAAGCCATGCGCCGTTTTTGACTGGAGGGAATTTGATGCTGATTAAGCGATGTACGAATACATCAGAAGGAGGAGCCTGTGAGCCGAACAATCCACATTACGATATTTAATGAACATAATCAGGACCGGTATGAGCCGGTCAAATCAATCTACCCGGAGGGCATCCACAATGCAATCGCCGACGCCTTCCGCGGATATGACGAATTTGAAATCACCCTTGCCACACAGGACATGCCGGATCACGGTCTGTCCGAGGAGGTGCTGGCTGCCACCGATGTGCTGATCTGGTGGAGCCACATCGACAACGCTGCCTTCGACGACAAAATCGCGGACCGCATCTGCTACCATGTCGTTGGCCGCGGCATGGGATTTATCGCCATCCACGCCTCGATTTTCTCCAAGCCGTGGCAGAGAATGCTCGGTATCTACTATGACGCCGGGCTGTGGGGCCGCTTCCGCACCATGCCTCAGGGGGAAAAGGAAAAAATCTGGGTGATCAATCCGGGCCATCCGATCACCTACGGACTTCCCGACTGCATTGAAATCCCCGCCGACGAAATGTACGGCGAGCCCCAGTTGATTCCGGAGCCGGACCAGACCGTCTTCCTGGCATGGTGGGAGGGCGGCGATGTGTGCCGCAGCGGCAATATTTTTTACCGCGGCAGGGGCAAGCTCTTTCAGTTCACCCCCGGTCATGAGACCTTTCCCGTACTGCATCAGAAGGAAATCCATCAGGTGCTGCGCAACGCGGCGCGCTGGATGGCGCCCAGCCCGGATATGATTCTCCCGCCGCCCGGAACAGAGCATCTGAACGGAGACGCCCGCGAGGATCTGAGTCACAGGATGTAAACCGCTGCGCCGGTTGCGGGCCGGAGAAGCGGCATTCCGTTACTGTTCATGCATCAGATCAAACATCTGAGCAGATAACGAAACGATTGAATATTGTGAGAACTACCGAAAGGAGTGAACCGCTATGTATCAGCGATTAAAACAGAAGGGAATCCACCACGTATGTCTGCGGGTTCCGAATCTCTATGAAACAGCCGACTTTTACCGAAACGCTTTTGACGCCACGCTTGTTGCCGAGTGGGGCGAGGATGAGCGCGAGGACCACGCATTCATTCTGGATCTTGGCACCGGGGATTTTCTCGAAATCTTCGGCTGCAGTCAGCCATTTGAGCTCGGGAAATGGCAGCATGTCGCCATCTGGACCGACAATATGGAGGCAGCCTATGAGCGTGCGCTCGCAAATGGCGCAAAGATCCATACCAATCCGGCTATCTCCCATATCCCGACACGCTCCGGCCAGATTGTACATATGAAATTCGGATTTCTGGTTGCGCCGGGCGGCGAGATGGTGGAGCTGATCGAAGATGTTAAGGAGGCTCTATGAAAAACCGATCCGAATTTGACCGGCAGCTTCTGCACAGCGGTATGCTGCACTGGCGCATTGATCCGGATACCTGTGATTCCCTCGAGTACCGTATGCTCAGGAAACCTGTCACCCGGAGCAGACCGCTCTGGGACGGTACCGATTTATCCGGCTGGCGCTTTGAGGGAGATGGCAGTCTCTCCCTCAGAGAAGATTCTTCTCTTCTCCTGGCTGCACCTGCCCGCTCCGACCGTTGGCCGGAAGGTTCCCCCGACGACGGGGACTACTGCGCATTCGGCGAGCTGGATGCCTGCCTTGACAGCGATGGGGAGGATTGGCGGGAATACAACCGTCTGCATTTCTGGATCCGCCCCGACTGCGAGGGGATGCATTCCCCGATGATCGCTATCCAGCTCTACAACGACGGAACTGAAAAAATCCCGGACCGCTATCTGCGCGAAGGATACCATACCATCCATCTGAAAAATCACGAGTGGAATGAGTGCGTCTGGGAATTTCCTTCTCTGCCGCGCGACTGCGTGACCTCCCTGCACTTTATCGTTCACCGATACGGCATGGAGCTTTCTATGGGAGATACGCTGCGCTATTCGCTCCGTAATATTTCTCTGGAATACACGCCCGAGATCAGCCACACACTCGGCTGGCAGTGCGACAAAAACCGTGCTGCCTGTTCCACAGAGGGCTACTGGGCCGAAGGGCGCAAGACGGCTGTTGCCTCTGACCGCACGGACTGCTTCCATCTCCGCCGTCAGTCGGACGATTCCATCGTATTTACCGGCACACCCGTCCCGGTGCAGAATGAAAAGGGAGCTTTTTTCGAGTGGGATTTCACACCGTTCGCAGAGGAAGGAACCTACTATCTGGAATCCGGGGAAATCCGGACTGCTCCATTTATCATCTCATCGCACCCACTCTATCAGTCCGTATGGAAGGTCGTCCACTTCCTCTACTGCGAGCGGTGCGGTTATCCCGTCGGGCGCGGACACGGAACCTGCCACGGTGATATTATCGCAGAACACAACGGAGTAACGCTTGCCTATCAGGGAGGATGGCACGATGCAGGCGACGTCAGCCAGCAGACACTGCAGACAGCAGAGGTCGTTCACGCCTTGCTTGAGATGGCGGAAAAGGTGAAATCAGAAGAACCGGCGCTCTACTACCGTCTGCTGGAGGAGGCGGTCTGGGGGCTCGACTTCGTGCTCCGGATGCGCTTCGGGGACGGATACCGCGCCACCAGCGCAGGCATCCGTAGGTTCAGCGACGGGCTGACCGGCAATATGGACGACTGCAAAGCCCGCGTCCACAATTACGCTTTTGAAAATTATATGATGGCGGGCGTAGAAGCATACGCCGCCAGAGTCCTTCCGGACATTGATCCGCCGCTGGCCGAGAAAGCATACGCCGCGGCCTGCGAGGACTTCCGGTTCGCAGAAGAACGATTCCGCGAAAAGGGCATGGAGCGCTATATCTTCTTTGAGCATTCGTGGAACAGCCCGCTCTCCCTCTACTGGGCAGCCGCATGCTGGTCGGCAGCACAGATTTATGCCTGCCAAAAGGAAGCTTTCTTCTCGACGCGGGCCGTCCACTACGGCAGTCTGATGATGAGCTGCCAGGAGCCGGGCCATGACGGCTGTCCGATGTCCGGCTTCTTCTACCGGGAGCCCGACCACAAGGTGATCGTCCATTTTAATCATCAGTCACGGGAACAGTTATATATGCAGGCTCTGGCAGCGCTTTGCGCCTCCCTCCCGGAACACGGACAGCGTCCCGTCTGGGAACAGGCGATGCGGCGGTACGGCGATTATCTGAAGCAATGCTTCTCCTATGCCGCCCCCTACGGCATGCTGCCGGCCGGCATCCACAGGATGGACGAATATCTGGACCGGGAGACTTTCCCGCTCCTGCACCTGATGACCACCTTCGAGGAGGACAGCGGGAATTATCTGGAACAACTGCGCCAGGGAATTGCTCTGAATGACTCTTACTGCCTGCGCCATTTTCCTGTCTGGTTCTCCTTCCGCGGCAACACGGCGATCCACCTCTCTATGGGGAAGGCCGCCTCAATCCTTGGCCGCTATTTCGGAGACGGGGAGCTCCTGCAGATCGCCCGCGAGCAGATTTACTGGACCTTCGGCAAAAATCCCTTCGGTCAGTCGCTCGTCTATGGAGCCGGCAGCAGCTTCGCACAGCAGTACGGCGCCCTGAACGGTGAGATGGTCGGCAGCATCCCGGTCGGCATCGAAACCCGCGGCAATGCAGACGTCCCGTTCTGGCCAATGGAAAACAATGCAACCTACAAGGAGGTCTGGACCACCTCTGCAGGGAGATGGCTGTGGATCGCAGCGGATCTGTATTAAAAACCTGATAAAACATAAGGAGGGTGCCGCAACACCCTCCTGCCTTTCTGAATCATATTCTCCGGCATCCGCACAGCTCTGATCTGTATCCTATATATCCGCGCAGCTCTGGTCTGTTCCCTATGCTACGTATCTGCACAGCTCTGGTCTGTACGCCATGCTATGTATCTGCACAGCTCTGGTCTGTACGCCATGCTATGTATCCGCACAGCTCTGGTCTGTTCCCCATGCTACGTAAATCTCTTTCGTATTTCATCAAACTTCTCCGCCGTCAGCAGCGCATCCTCCTTCCGCCCCCGGAAATGAACGGTATACGTCCAACGCCCGTACGGTTCAATGCGGCTGATCCGCGAAAGATTGATAATGTAGGATTTGTGACTGCGCATGAACTGCGCCGGATCCAGCTTATGCTCCAACTCCGCGAGGCTGACCGACGTAGCATAGCTGTCGGTCTCAGTGTAAATTACCGTCGCGCCATTCTCTCTCTGGATCAGGACAATATCGGGAATATTGATAAAGCTCATGCTTTCCTTCCCTTTGACAAGCAGCTTATCCTGACGGTAATCCGGCTTCACGACGCGCTCCTCCTGCTCGACCGGCTGCGGTGCCATGAGCGCGGCGATACGGTCAAGCGTCCTGTTCACCCGCTCCACATCGAACGGCTTCACGAGATAATCAAACGCATACAATTCAAACGCTTCCGGCATATACTCCGCATGCGCCGTTGCAAATACGATCTTGACCTTCGGATTCAGGTCACACAGGATGCGCGCGCACTCAACCCCGCTGTCTCCGCCGAGACCAATATCCAGAAACACAACCTCCGGCTGCTCGCGCCGGAACAGAACTACTGCCTCGCCGAGCTCGCCGCACTCCGCCGCCACCCTGAATTCCGCGTGGCGTTCTATGATTTTTCTGAGGAGGAGCCGCATCCCGGATTCGTCCTCTACAAGCATTACCTTGATAGCCATTTTGCAGTCCTCCTCTCTCCGGCAGAGCGCTGCTGCCACTGGTAAGATCAGTCACATCCTGTCCGTCTGTCCGTTGGCTCTCTGTGCCATATCTGCATGCTGCTGCCCCGACATCCTCTGCCTGCGGCGGCGCTTCGAGACAGGCTCTCCCAGCACCTCCGACCAGACAACAGCCTGACGGAGATCCATACGCGCAGGATACATACCTGCTCCGTGCGAAAAGACATATCGTCCGTCCTGCCGTAATCCGCCCTGCCGTCCTGCGGACTGTCCGAATGCAGCTCCCGCACCGGTCTGGCTCCGGTTCACGCCCGCACCTGATCCGGTGCCGCGTCCGCCGGATGCTCTGCTGTCTGCACCGGCTTCTCTCTGCCGCTCTGCAGCCATACCAGTTCTGTCATCATCCGCGGCCTGTCCGTCCACATCCGTCTGGCCCCGGCGCTTCGCACCGTCCTCCATTGCGCTGTCCTGATGCTTCTTACCAGCTTTACCGAACTTATCAGACTTTTTGCCTTTTTGGGAAGCTTTCCCTTTTTTGGAAGTCTTCCCCTTTTCAGACGATTTCCCGGAAACGCCATCCAGCTTTTTCCCAAGCTCTGAAAAATTGACATTCAGCGGACCACCCTTCGGGTTCTTCCCGGCAATCAATGATGCATTCATATCCATCTGCATCTTCATCAAATGCAGATTATTCATAAAATCATTTCCTCCCATACGCTACCGCCTTCATTCTCCTGCTGACCGGACCTGTCCATACATGATCCGATCATACCACTTTCTTCTGAACGAATTCCATCACACCACTTTACCGCTGCATCTCTCGCATCATATCCGTCTCACGCGTCACTTTCCTGTCAGCGCTGTCCGGCCCGTCTGCAACGTCTCTTCCATCTCATCTGTCTCACACATCACTTTCCTGGTAGCGCTGTCCGGCGCTCCGTCAGCCCAGCACCGGCTTCTCACCCGACTCGCCGCCGATTGTCTCGCGCATCTGCGTGTCGGCCTTCAGGTTCTGCAGCTCATAATAGTCCATAACGCCGAGCTTGCCCTCACGCAGCGCGTATGCCATCGCCTTGGGGACTTCCGCCTCGGCCTCTACGACGTAAGCACGCATCTCCTGCTCCCGCGCAACTGCCATCGCACGGCGCTCCTCTGCCTTCGCCTGCGCAATATTCTTATCCGCCTCGGCCTGCAGGCTCTGGAGCTGAGCTCCGATATTTCTCCCGACGTCGATGTCCGCGATATCAATCGACAGAATCTCAAATGCCGTCCCGGAATCCAGTCCTTTACTCAGTACACGCTTAGAAATATCGTCCGGGTTCTCGAGCACCTCCTTGTGTGAGAGTGCCGAACCAACTGTCGTGACAATACCCTCGCCGATACGCGCCAGCACCGTCGCCTCTCCGGCACCTCCGACAAGGCGCTCCAGATCGGCGCGCACCGTCACGCGGGCCTTGACGAGAAGCTCAATACCATCCTTCGCCACAGCAGATACGTTCGTTGTCTCGATCACCTTCGGATTAACGCTCATCTTCACAGCCTCAAGCACATTGCGGCCCGCGAGGTCAATCGCGGCGGCCTTCTCGAACTTCAGCTCGATCCCTGCGCGCTCCGAAGCGATCAGTGCATTAACCACATTGTCAACATTGCCACCCGCCAGATAATGCGCCTCAAGCTGATTGACGGCAATGTCAAGACCTGCCTTGCGTGCCTTGATCAGCGGCATCACGATCTTGGCTGGCTTCACACGGCGCAGCCGCATACCAATCATATTGAATATGCTGATCTTTACATTCGCCGCAAGAGATGAAACCCACAGTCCCACCGGAACAAATGTGAAAAACAGTACCACCAGAAGTCCGACTATCCCAAGTATCACAATCCCTAACCTATTATCCATTTTCTCCATCCTTTCCTGTTTCTAAATGTCTTCTTATACAAACCGGCGGATATTCTTTAAAATATCCTTCTGCACATGCTGACAAACATCTTTCAGAATATTCTTCCACGTATGCCGGCAAATATCTTTCATAATGCCCTGCTGCATATACTGACACATATTTTCAGAATACCCTGCCGCGTATGTTGTTCCCTATCCTATTAAATATCCGCCCGCATATGTGCACTCATATCCTCAGAATCCCCGTACTGTGCACACTACGCATGATCCGCCGCTGTGCGCTCACGCACCACCAGCTTCGAGCCCTCCACGCGGATAATCTGGATCTCGGCGTCCTTCAGAATATAATTCCCCTCCGAGATCACATCGAGCTTCACCCCGTCGAAAAGTCCCGTCCCTACCGGGCGCAGATCCGTTACTGCTGTTCCGTTCCTGGCAAGCAGGTACTGCAGGTCGTTCGAGCTCAGATACCCTTCGGTGCGCTTCTGTTCGTCCTCAAGCGTGATCGGCGCCCTGAGCTTTCCACGCGACAAAAGCCACAGGATCACCGCCATCAGGATTCCCAGAATGGCAAGCACCGCAATCGTGATAAAGACGCCCTCCACAACCGTATCCGCGAGCAGAAACACACCTGCCACCAGGCAGACAATCCCGCTCACGCCCGGCACTCCAAAACCGGGAAGTATCATCTCTATCCCTACAAGTACAAAACCGGCGACCAGCAGTGCAATACCGACAAGTGTCAACGTATCCATTGCTGTTCCTCCTCTCATCCCCAAGCGGCATACAGGACTGGATTGTTCACTATCCGTTACAGTTCGAACTGCAACCACTGTCCTGCACAGAATAACCGTCCAGAGCCACATCACGCTCCCTCCGGCGCCGCTGTTATGTCTCTATTTTACATAGTTCTTTTTAAAATGAAAGAGATACTCCGCTACTTATACAGTTTTCCCCTCAACCTGTCACTTTCTGGCGCGGAATTTACACGCTCTCCGTGCGGCATTGCCAAAGAATCCAGACTCCTGCGCAGCGGCGCTTTCAATCCCTTCTCTCCTCTTGACAGCGAAAAAGATTTCGGGTTCCGGCGCGGCAGCGTAAACGAAAAATCCGTCTCCTCCGGCGAGCTGTCCACTGAAATCGCGCCGCCGGCATCCTTCAGAATCGACGCAACGATCGCCAGCCCCATGCCGTGGCCCTCGCCCTTCTTTGTCGTGTAGCCCCGGTTGAAAATATGTTTGCGCTGCTCAGATGTGATCTCCGGGCCGTTATTGCAGACGCGGATCCGGTATTCCGACGGCGTCTCCTGCATGATGAGCCGGATCCATTTTTCGCCCGATCTCTCCCCGAGCGCCGTCATCGCATTGTCAATCAGATTGGAAAGAATTTTGCAAAACTCCCACGGCTCAATCGGCAGTCCGGCAAGCTGCGTCCCGATCTCCGGGTAGAAATCGATCCCCTGCTCCCCGGCAGCCTCCAGCTTCGCCCACAGCAGCGCATTGACCGCAGGCTGGGCCGTGCGCAGCGCACGGTTCACCTTCATAATATCCTTAAAAACAGGGCGCAGGTACTCCCGCGCCTCCTCATACTCGCCAAGCTGCAGCAGGCCGTTCACGATCTGGATCTGGTTCAGATAATCATGCCTCTGCTCACGCAGCTTCACATTCAGATCCTCGAGATTCTGTATGCTCTCCGCATAGCTCAGCTTCTCGTATCTCGACATCGAAAGCAGCCCCGCGATCGCGAGCAGACTGCTCAGGAGCACGAGGCCGAGAGAAAGATCCACGAGGATCTCCGAATATGCAATTAAATCCGCCTGCAGACCGATCACCAGTCCCGCCCCGAGCATAAGCTGCAGGCCATTCACTACAAACAAAGTACAGGTCAGTTTCCGCACGGACATACACTGTCGCCTCTTTCCATCTACCATTTTACCGGTCGCCCGTCGCCCGCGGATGCTGGATCCTGCACCCGGCCACGTCATCCCCGTCCCGATAACCACCTCTCCCGGTCGCCCGTCGCCCGCGGATGCTGGATCCTGCACCCGGTCACGTCATCCCCGTCCCGGCGCATTCCGTACTTTCCTACCACTTCTCCTGATCGCTTGTCGCCCGCGGATGCTGCGTCCTGCACTCGGTCACGTCATCCCCGTCCCAGCGCATTCCGTACTCTCTGTGGAACCGCTGCGCACTGTACAGGAAAAATCCGCCCTGCGCGTCCAGAACGTACCACTTGCCGTCAATCTGCACCTCGTTCCACATATGCTTCGGATTACGTGAAAAACTATTCGCATGGACACAGCGGCTCGGAATACCCATCGCGTCGCACAAAGCCTTGATTCCCCGCGAATAGCCGGAACACAGGGCTTTCCCGTTCACAAGCGCGCCCCACGCCGTCGCCGCCCTGTCAAACGATCCGTAACGGCAGGTCCGGCGGATATAATCGTAGGCTGTTCTGATTTTTTTGTAATCTGACATTCCGCTCGTTATATAGTTATCGACAAACGACTGCACCGCACGGCGCACCTGCTTCAGTTGTCTTCTGCCAAGCTGCTCCCCATACGGAGACGAACCGTGGTAATGCCCCTGCACCTTCGGCTTCTTTATCGTTACCTTATACGTATTTAAAAAGCGGCCGTACTTTTTCTCTCCATTTATGATGCGGTACGCCCGGACACGGTAGCGGAAAACCGTTCCGTTCTTCGGCCCCGCGTCAACCCATGTCGTCCGGCCCGTGTCCGCCACAAGCTTCCACGAACCGCCGTTCTTCCGGTAGACCAGATAGCCGTCCGCATCCTGCACCTTTGACCATCCAAGCCGTATCTTCTTTGCCGACAGCGCATATCCCTTCGTAATCCGCACCGCTTTCACGACGGCCTCTCTCTGCACGCCTGCCGTCTCCGCGACTACGCCAGCCTTCTGCAAGGACACCGTGCCCGTCACCGTATCGTTCCCCGGCACAGTCGCTGCGTTCGTCACCGTACCTTCCCCCGGCACAGTCGCCGCACCAGTCACCATATCGTCCCCCGGCGTTTCCGCCGCTACCGTCACCACGCCTCCGGATATTCCCACAAAAAGCATTGCCGCCAGCAAGCCCAACCATCCAGTCCTTTTCCTCATCACAGCGCCTCCTGTCCTCTGCCTCAACCTGCTTAATACCACAATTATAACCGCTGTACAGGGCATCTGTCAAAGCATATCGACAGACAAAATGCAAGTAAAAAAGAGAACCTGGTTGATTTTCGTGCATACTGCATGAAAGCACCGCAATTTATTTCTCGTACAAAAACCGCTCCGGCAGCGTCACATGGAACCCCGCCGCGACCTCGCGCAGATCCGATGCGGTGATTGTCTGCAGCTTATCCGGGCGGACCGCATAGACCTTAAGCAGAATCTCGGCCGACTTCTCAACCGTATGCATCAGTCCGAAGGTCAGGTCAAAATCCTCTCCCGAGCAGAACATGCCGTGATGCGCCCAGATCGCGACGTCGTAAAGCTCCATCAGCCTGCTCGTCGCGACGGCGATATCACGGCCGCCCGGCACCATCCACGGCACAACGCCGACGCCGTCCGGGAACACCACGGGACACTCGGTCGCCGACTCCCACAGCTCGCGCGTAAAAATCTCATCCTTCAGCGGAAGCACAAAGGTCAGCGCGATAATGTTTGTCGTGTGCGCATGATAGATGACGCGGTGCCGCCCGTTTGTCACGCGCTTCTTGACCTCGTGGTTCATCAGGTGCGCCGGCAGCTCGCTCGTCGGACGGCCGCCCTCGACCAGCCCCCAGCGGATTCTGTAATTCTCACCCTTCTCATCGAGCTCAATAATCGCGATGCACGCCTCCGGATCCACAATAATGTTTCTGAAATATTTGCCGCTGCCCGTCACGAGGAAAAATTCTCCCGCCAGTCCCGGAACGGAGGTCCCGATCGGCATCCACTCCCCGTGATCGTTCAGTCTGCTGCGGATCCCCTCGACCTCCTCCTGCTTCAGACGGTAGGAAAGATTGCCGCCGTTGCGCTCATGCCAGCCCTGCTGGAATCCGTCGTCCGCCATCTTGATAAATCCCTTCACAAATTTCGTGTCCAAAATCTTCATAATCCATTCTCCTCCCGGACCTGCCGTATTCTGGTGAAAATCCTCCGTTTCCACCTTCTTTTTCTTGGTATTTGTTTGTTTCTTTTCCGATTATACGACGAATCAGCGAGAAAATCAAGCATAAATCAACTAAATACAACATAATTCAAAATACGTGTTGACAATACCTTTTTTTCCTATTAAAATAGCTCTTGCTGCTATGTACGATACGCAGCTTATTTTTTATAAAGGAGGTCTATTATGGAAAACACAAAACGTTCCGATGAACGGCGCGAAAACAAAATGGGAACCATGCCTATTCCGAAGCTTCTGTTTTCGATGTCGCTCCCGATGATTATCTCAATGCTTGTGCAGGCGCTGTACAATATCGTTGACAGCATGTTCGTATCTCAGATCAACGAAAATGCCCTGACAGCCGTGTCGCTCGCTTTCCCGATTCAGAATCTGATGATTGCGGTTGCCTCCGGTACGGGCGTCGGCGTCAACGCACTGCTCTCCAGAAGCCTCGGCGAGAAGAATTTCGAGCAGGCAAACAAGGCTGCCAACAACAGTATCCTGCTCACACTTTGCAGTTATTTCGTGTTCGCCCTGATCGGCATTTTCGGCTCGCACGCATTCTTCGCCGCACAGACAAGTGATCCGCAGATTCTTGAGTACGGGACACAGTATATGACCATCATCTGCATCTGCTCGTTCGGCGTATTCATGCAGATCAACATGGAGCGGCTGCTGCAGTCGACCGGACTGACCTTTTACAATATGATCACGCAGGGACTCGGCGCGATCCTCAATATCATCTTCGATCCGATCCTGATTTTCGGTCTGTTCGGCTTCCCGAAGATGGGCGTTGCCGGAGCAGCTATCGCGACCGTCTTCGGACAGATCGTCGCGATGATCCTCGGCATCTTCTACAATACGCGCAAAAATACGGACATCCACCTGTCGCTCAAAAAAATGCGCTTCGATGCACAGACCGTTAAGTCCATCTACATAGTCGGCGTTCCTTCGATTCTGATGATGTCGATCGGCTCCGTCATGACCTTTGGAATGAACAAGATCCTGCTGATGTTCTCGTCGACGGCTGCTGCCGTTTTCGGCGTTTACTTCAAGCTGCAGAGCTTCTTCTTCATGCCGGTCTTCGGCCTCAACAACGGCATGGTGCCGATCATTGCCTACAATTTCGGCGCGCGCGACAAAAAGCGCATCACGCACACGATCCGGCTGAGCTGTACGGCCGCTGTCTGTATGATGCTGCTCGGTATGCTGGTCTTTAATGTGATTCCGGACAAGCTGCTGATGATTTTCAACGCTTCCGAGGATATGCTTGCAATCGGCTGCAAGGCGCTGCGCATTATCAGCATCAGCTATCTGTTCGCGGGCTTCTGCATCGTGTTCGGCTCCGTATTCCAGGCGCTCGGCAACGGTGTCTACAGCCTGATCGTGTCCGTATGCCGCCAGCTCTGCGTACTGCTTCCGGCAGCATACATTCTCGCGATGGCGTTCGGCCTCGATGCCGTATGGTGGTCGTTCCCGATCGCGGAGATTGCGTCGATTGTGTTGTCGCTGATTCTGATGAAGCGGATTTATACGAACAGAATTGCGGTGCTGTGAAGATTCTGATCAAAGAATCTGGTTACAGCCTGGCATAACAGACAAGAAGGACGCCGGATTGTCCCTGCAACCCCGGCGTCCTTCTCGTCATACAAATGCATTTTTCTCTGCATCATACTCATAATTGACTGCTTTTAATTTCGTCTCCAGCTCATCACGGGCAACATCAAGTGACGCGCAGAGGTCGTCCAGAGACGCATAATTGTCGCGTAGCTGCGTGTTCACGTAGCTGAGCAGCATGACCGAATCCTGCGGCAGTGCCATGCGAAAGCCCCCTTTCCTTTTTCATGTATACTCTCACTCCACAATTTCCGCCCTCACGCGCACATCCGCCGTGAGCACGCCATCCTTCACGCTGAAAACAATCGTGTCGTCGATGCCGACCTTGCCGGACAGAATCAGGCGGGCGGCGAGTGTCTCGACGTTCTTCTGGAGGTAGCGCTTCAGCGGCCTTGCACCGTATACCGGATCGTATCCGCCGTCGATCACGTAAGCCTTCGCAGCCTCATCAAGCTCAATGCTGATATCTTGCGGTGCGAGGCGGCGGTTCAGGTCAGCGACCATCAGATCAACGATGCTGCCGATGTTCTCCTTCGTCAGCGGCTTGAACATAATAATCTCATCGAGACGGTTCAGGAACTCCGGACGGAAGCTCGCGCGAAGCTGCTCCATCACAAGATCCTGCGCCTCCTGGCGGATGCTGCCGTCCGGCTCGATCCCTTCAAGCAGGAACTGCGATCCGATATTCGAGGTCATGATCAGGATCGTATTTTTGAAATCAACGGTGCGTCCCTGCGAATCGGTGATACGGCCATCGTCGAGCACCTGCAGCAGCACGTTGAAGACGTCCGGGTGGGCCTTTTCCACCTCATCAAACAGTACGACCGAGTAAGGCTTCCTGCGGACTGCCTCCGTGAGCTGGCCGCCCTCCTCGTAGCCGACGTATCCTGGAGGCGCTCCGATCAGACGCGACACGGAATGCTTCTCCATGTACTCGCTCATGTCGATCCGCACCATATTCTGCTCATCGTCAAAAAGGTTCTCCGCGAGCGCTTTGGCGAGCTCCGTCTTGCCGACACCGGTCGGCCCGAGGAACAGGAACGAGCCGATCGGCTTCGTCGGATCCTTGATCCCGGCCTTGGAGCGAAGGATCGCCTCCGTCACCTTGGTCACGCCATCGTTCTGTCCGATCACGCGCCTGTGCAGCTCCTCGTCGAGCGCCAGAATCTTCGCGCGCTCGCCCTGCGTCAGCTTCGCAACCGGGATGCCGGTCCACCTCGAAATAATCCTCGAGATCTCCTCCTCAGTCACGCTCTCATGCACAAGTGACATATCGCGGCTGTTGACACGCTCCTCCTCGATCGCCAACTGCTGCTGCAGCTTCGGCAGCTCGCCGTACTGCAGCTCGGCGGCACGGTTCAGGTCGTATTCGCGCTGCGCCAGCTCGATCTCCTTATTCATTGCGTCGATCTGCTCGCGCAGGGACTGCAGGTTCTCAACCGCCTTTTTCTCATTGTCCCACTGAGCCTTCTGCGAGTTAAACTCATCCCGCAGCTCAGCCAGCTCGCGCTGCAGCACCTCAAGGCGCTCCTGGCTCGGACGGTCCGTCTCCTTCTTCAGGGCAGCCTCCTCGATCTCCATCTGCATAATCCTGCGGCGCAGCTCATCGAGCTCTGTCGGCAGCGAGTCAAGCTCCGTCTTGATCAGCGCGCACGCCTCATCGACGAGGTCAATCGCCTTGTCCGGCAGGAAACGGTCGGAAATGTAGCGGTGAGACAGCGTCGCAGCCGCCACGAGCGCGCTGTCCGTGATCTTCACGCCGTGGAACACCTCGTAGCGCTCCTTCAGGCCGCGCAGAATCGAGATCGTATCCTCGACGCTCGGCTCATCGACCATGACAGGCTGGAATCTGCGCTCGAGCGCGGCATCCTTCTCGATATATTTGCGGTACTCGTCAAGCGTCGTCGCGCCGATACAGTGCAGCTCACCGCGCGCCAGCATCGGCTTGAGCATATTCCCGGCGTCCATCGCGCCCTCGGTCTTGCCCGCGCCGACGATCAGATGCAGCTCATCGATAAACAGGATGATCTCACCGTCGCTCTTGCGCACCTCCTCAAGTACTGCCTTCAGCCTCTCCTCGAACTCGCCGCGGTACTTCGCGCCCGCCACGAGCGCGCCCATATCGAGTGCAAAAATCTTTTTATTCTTCAGTCCCTCCGGGACGTCCCCGCGCACAATGCGCTGCGCAAGTCCCTCGACAGCCGCCGTCTTGCCGACACCGGGCTCACCGATCAGGACCGGGTTATTCTTCGTCTTCCTCGACAGAATGCGGACCACATTGCGGATCTCCGCGTCACGTCCGATGACCGGATCGAGCTTCTGATTGCGCGCCTTCTCGACGAGATCCTGCCCGTATTTATTCAATGTATCGTAGGTAGCCTCCGGGTTGTCCGTCGTCACGCGCTGGTTGCCGCGCACCGTCGAGAGCGCCTGCAGGAAACGCTCCTTCGTGATACCGAACTCCCTCCAGAGCTGCTTCATCGAAGGGCTCGGATTGTTCAGCAGCGACAGGAACAGGTGCTCAACCGACACATACTCGTCACCCATCTGCTTCGCCACATCCTCGGCGCTGATCAGCGCTTTGTTCAGGTACTGCCCGACGTACGGGCTGCCGCCTGATACCTTTACCCTCGCATTGATCGCCTGATCCACGCGGTTCTCAAAGTATTCCCGCTGGATCTCCATTTTCTCAATCAGCTTGCCGATCAGGCTGTCCTCCTGATGCAGCAGCGCATACAGCAGATGCTCCTGCTCAATCTCCTGATTGCCAGCCTCCATCGCTATCTTCTCCAGGTCATTCACGGCCTGTATGGATTTCTGTGTGAATTTGCTGATATTCATAAGCAAACCTCCTTCTCTATCCCGGCCCATCTCGGTTCGGCCAGGATACGAACTATGACCAACTCCCACTATAGCGCTCATTATCAGCACTGTCAAGGTTCGAGTGCTAATATTGTAAAAAAATAAAATTCAGGGATGTCACTGCGGCGTTACTGTTCACGGACATGTTGGCCGTTCACAGTAACACGCTTCGCCCATTTCTATCTTTCAGGCCGCATGGCCGCCCGCCCCGTCTGCGCAAAGCTTTTCAAATTCACGCAGCTTCTGCTTCGCGGCCGCGCTCACATGCTGCGGCACCTGAATCTCGACCGTCGTATACTGGTCGCCGCAGACGGAAGGATTGTTCATTATGGCAATGCCCTTACCGCGCAGACGGATCTTCGTCCCTGACTGCGTACCTTCTTTAATCCTGCATACGACATTGCCGTGAATCGTCGGGATCACGGCTTCCCCGCCGCAGACCGCCGTCGACAGCGGGATCTGCACCGTCGTATATACATCCTGGCCTTCCCTGCGAAAGCCAGGCTTTTCTTTTACCTTCACCTTCAGAAGCAGGTCGCCGACCCTTCCTCCTGTCCCGGCGCCTTTGCCGCGCAGTCGGATCGTCTTGCCGGAATCAATACCGGCAGGAATCCTGACCTCATAGGACTGTACTTTGCCGGACGCACCGTCGCGCAGACGGATCACCTTTTTCCCTCCGAAAGCTGCCTCCTCAAACGTCAGCTCGACCTCCGCCTGCAGGTCGGATGAAGTTCGCGCTCCGTCAAATCTATTCGCGCCTGCGAAGCCCTGCGCTCCGCCAAATCCATTTCCACCCGCGAAGCCCTGCGCTCCGCTAAATCCATTCATGCCTGCGGATCCCCGTGCTCCGCCAAATCCATTCATGCCCGCGAAGCCCTGCGCTCTGTCAAATCCATTCGCGCCCGCGGATTCCTGCGCTCCATTCGCGAACCCTTTCCCGAACAGATCATCAAATATCCCGCCCATATCACCAGAACCATCAAAATGGAAGCCACTTGCATTCCCGCCCGGGCCGCTGTACGTCTCATGGTAAGTCCGTCCATCCGGTCCCGTATAAGTCCTGTAATATGTGCCGCCCGGACCGCCTGCTGTCCCCGACCGAAAGCCGTCCGAGCCGCCCGGCGCACCTGACCAGAAGCCGCCGCCAGGGCCACCCGATGTGCCCGACCAGAAGCCGCCGCCCGGGCCGCCCGATGCGCCCGACCAGAAGCCGCCGCCAGAACCGCCCGATGCACCCGACCAGAAGCCGCCCGATGCGCCCGCGTCTGCCGCGCCTCCTTCGAATGCCGCATGCCCAAACTGATCATACAGCTTCCTTTTCTCTTTATCACTCAACACAGAGTACGCCTCTGTGATCTCCTTAAATTTCTCCTCTGCACCCGCATTGCTGGAATTCGTATCCGGATGATATTTTTTCGCCAGCTTCCGATACGCCTTCTTGATCGCAGCCTCATCCGCATTCCTGCCAACGCCGAGCACCTCATAATAATCTCTCTTTGCACTCAAAATCATCACCCCTCTCCCATTGCGGAAAAACGGGGGCCGCCGCGGCAGCCCCCATCCTGTGTTACTCTATGGAAATGTATTTCTTCTGCTCAACCGCGGGCTTTGCATCCATCTTCGGAACAAACAGCGTCAGAATACCATGCTGGAACCCAGCCTTGATCTCATCCTGCGTCACATCCTCGCCCACGTAAAAGCTCCTGCTGCAGGCTCCCGTGTAACGCTCTCTGCGGATATAACGTCCGGTCTCCTTGTCCTGCTCGTCCTTGCTGAGGCCCTTCGCAGCACTGATCGTCAGATTGCCCTTCTCAAGTGAAATCTGAATCTCCTCCTTCTTAAATCCCGGAAGATCAATCTCCAGCTCATAGCCGTTCTCTTTCTCCTTGATATCAGTCTTCATAATCTGGCTCGCTCTGCCTCCGTAAAGCTTCTTCTCCGCCTTCTGCAAATCCCTGTCGCCATAGAACGGAAAATCATTAAAGAAATCATCAAACAGGTTCTCTCCAAAAATACTCGGCATCAACATCATAAGTCATATCTCCTTTCACATGACAAAAATCTATGTTTGCACACCGGCCATCCGGCATGTTGTTCTCAGAACATATGGGAATGAGATATCTGATTGATTTTATCTGTTCCCTTTGTTCTGTACGTACTATAACACGTATTGTTAGCACTGTCAAGAGGTGAGTGCTAATTCTTTTAAAAAAATTTACAAACCCTGTTTTATGCGGGTTTGTGGGGTTCCAACATCTCCAAATCAGCCTGTTTTTGCGGTTTGACACCAATTTGACACCAATTTGACACCAATTTTCTATTTTTCTGGTGTCAGTAATTGGTCACCATACACTCCATTTTTGTTTACAGCCGTTACTTATACACTATACTGACTACAAATTTGTACTCCACATCCGGGTACTCCTCCTCTTTTGTTTCCAATATTTCCCGTTGATTTCCTCATAGCTTGCGCATATAATGAAAGTAGGGAAATCCCTACTTTCCATATTTTCAAGGAGGTGTACGATTATGTTAGCAAATACATTTGTAGATAATGCTAAAGTTATGTCTAAAGGACAGATCACAATTCCGAAAGATGTTCGGGAAGCTCTCGGAGTAGCAAGTGGTGACCGCATTACATTTATTGTTGAAGGAAATACAGTTCGCATTGTCAATTCTGCAGTCTACGCTATGCAGGTGCTTCAAAAGGAAATGGCCGGAGAAGCAGAACGCACAGGTTTGACTTCTGACGATGATGTTATAGCACTGGTAAAAGAATTGAGAAATGAGGACGAAAGCATATGAGAGTTCTAATAGATACTAATGTCCTGATTTCTGCCGCGCTTAGCGCAAATGGCGTTCCTTTTTTCAAGCGTATGTGAAAGCTTCTGCTTACCCAAATCGCGGCCTGATCTGTGAGCAAAATGTGGACGAAATGAAACGGATATTCAACAAGAAATTTCCGAACCGCCTTGCGGCTTTGGATAAGTTTCTTTCCGCAGCACTTCTTACACTGGAATTAGTACCCATCCCAACAGGCGAAAATGCTTCAGAAGCACAAATTCGTGATGTAAGTGACCGTCCAATTCTACGGACTGCTGTTCATGCAAAAGCTGATGTCTTACTTACCGGCGATAAAGATTTTTTAGAATCCGGTTTGGAAAAGCCCAGGATCATGACACCATCTGAATTTCTTAAGTACTGGTCCTGATTATTGCGCTCTATTATGCTGATATGAATCATCCAGGTTGATTCTGGGGGAAAATCAGAATATGGTGCGTTTTCTGAATGCCATATATGATTTTTCATAATAATATAGAGAGGGTAATAAGAATCCCTCTCCATTTCCATTAAGAAATATTATAGCAGTTGCTTTGCCCTTAACTCCAGTACCTTTTCCAATGGCACTTGTGCGATAGAAGCTATCTTTTCACATGGGAAAGAACCCTCTTGAAGCAGCGTCTTTACAAAGCCCATTTTTGCATTTTGTTCTCCTTTTTCCAGACCTTCTTTCAGACCTTCCTGCCTGCTTCCCGATTCTCCTGATCTCTCATTAACAATGTCATATATTCTCGCCTCCAATCTTCATTTTTGCGGACGTCCTCAACCTTGTCCTGAAGCTTTTTGACAAAGGTATCCTCGCTCGGAATGCCGCCTACATACCGCGGAAACGCTTTTGCTTCCTTGGATATGCTGCCGGTTGTGCCGGATGTATTGAAGAAAATCTTATATGCCTGATCTCCAAGCATGATGTCTGTATTTTCCCTGCACAGGTTTTCAAAAGAGTACCTGTAATAACCTTTCCAAAACAGCCTGTTTTTACATTTTGACACCAATCTTCTTCGCAAAAAACGGAGGAATCCTCAAAAATCCCTCCGTCTTTCCACAAATTACAAACCTTTTTTGATTTCCAATATTTTCTCCACGGACACCTGCGCATGAGAAGCTAACTCCTCATCTGAAAAAGTGCCTTTCTGAAGCAAACTTCTGATAAATCTTTTCTTTTCCTCCAGAGCACCTTCCTCTAAACTGTACCCCTTGTCAAGGACATTTTTAAGAAAAAGGGATAATTCGTTCGATTGTGATGTTGGTTATTTTTTATCCCTTTATCGTTTCTAATGGATAATTTCCAGTTGTTACATATTG
>Ga0129308_1000907_pt1 | contig 36874 bp, 31 predicted proteins | sample L827metagenome_FD_94440 | JGI IMG/M metagenome (GOLD analysis project Ga0129308, IMG submission 94440) | Ring-tailed lemur group fecal microbial communities from Wisconsin, USA - L827 metagenome | ecosystem: Host-associated > Mammals > Digestive system > Large intestine > Fecal | place: USA...
AATGGTTGCGGGAGAAGGATTTGAACCAACGACCTTCGGGTTATGAGCCCGACGAGCTACCAGACTGCTCCATCCCGCGATATTAAGTTTTAGATGGCGGAGGTTGAGGGATTCGAACCCCCGCGGGACTTTCATCCCCTGTCGGTTTTCAAGACCGATCCCTTCAGCCAGGCTTGGGTAAACCTCCATCATTTTTGGTGGACCCTGTAGGACTCGAACCTACGACCAACCGGTTATGAGCCGGTAGCTCTAACCAACTGAGCTAAGGGTCCGTGTTCCAGATCCACTAGATTTTAAAATAAAATTGGTAGCGGCGGAGGGATTTGAACCCTCGACCTGCCGGGTATGAACCGATTGCTCTAGCCAACTGAGCTACACCGCCAAATAAATGGTGGAGCCAAGGAGGATCGAACTCCTGACCCCCTGCGTGCAAAGCAGGTGCTCTCCCAGCTGAGCTATGGCCCCATTTAATGGTCGGGAAGACAGGATTTGAACCTGCGACCCTCTGGTCCCAAACCAGATGCACTACCAAGCTGTGCTACTTCCCGAACGAATTGGCGCGCCAGACAGGAATCGAACCCACAACCTCTTGATCCGTAGTCAAACGCTCTATCCAATTGAGCTACTGGCGCATGTCTTATTCAGTTTTTTACCAGATTTCTTACCGCTCGTATATACTACCATAATTTCTAACGATTTGCAAGATTTTTTTCAACTTTTTTTGCAACTTTTTTATGGTGCCCAGGGCCGGAATCGAACCGGCACGGATTTTAAAGGTCCGCAGGATTTTAAGTCCTGTGCGTCTACCAGTTTCGCCACCTGGGCATCCATGGAGGTTCCAACCGGACTTGAACCGATGATCACAGAGTTGCAGTCTGTTGCCTTACCAACTTGGCTATGGAACCGGATTTCTGTTGCTCGTATATAATACCACAGCCAAAACTATTCGTCAACACTTTTTCCAAACTTTTTTATAAAAACTTTCCAGCCCTGATTACTAAAAAAGGATGCCTCAAAGCATCCTATAAATTTGACTGAGATAAGTACATCTCATAATATTTTCCTTTTTTGCTGATCAGTTCATCATGCGTTCCCTGCTCTAAAATAACGCCGCCGTCAAGCACGATAATCTGATCCGCATCTTTAATTGTACTCAAGCGGTGAGCGACAATAAAGGTCGTTCGGTCACGGCTGGCAATTTTTAAAGCCCGCTGAATCATCTGTTCTGTCTCTGTATCAATATTGGCCGTCGCTTCATCCAAAATCAAAATAGATGGATCATACAGCATTGCCCGGGCAAAAGATAAAAGCTGTCTTTCTCCAGTCGATAAATTATCTCCCAGATTGGACACTTCCGCATAAATGCCCTTTTCATATTTTTCTAACAATCCCTCAGCGCCAATAGATTTTAATGATTCTAAAATCATTTCATCCGTGACTTCAGGATCATTTAAGGAAATATTAGAAGCAATCGTTCCTTTAAACAGCACTGGATCTTGCAGTACCATGCCAACATGACGTCTGAAGGCCTGTTTGGACATACTATTTAATTCTTTGCCATCTATCTGAATAGAGCCTTCCTCATAATCAAAGAAGCGCATAAGCAATGACATTGTTGTACTTTTACCGCTTCCGGTATGACCAACAAAGGCAATGGTCTGCTTTGGCTTTACTTCAAAGGATACGTCTTTTAAAACATAGGGACCTGTTGGTGTATATTTAAAAGAAATATGATCAAAACGGACATGGCCTAAAAAATCCGGTACTCTTTCCTGATAATCCACCTTTTCTTCAGGAAGATCCAGGAAGGTGAAAACACGTTCACTGGAAACAAGCGCTTCTTCAAGCATTTCCACACTGCCAAGAATAACATCTATTGGATCAAGCAATTTGCCTAAATAGGTGACAAAGGCATACATCATACCATAGCTGGCAATTTCCCCCGAATAAACACACTGATATCCAAAAAACATAATAACCGCAATCTGGGCGGCTCTGCGGAATAATCCAAAGACCGGACCGCCAACGCTCATATCCAGGCGCATTTGTTTAGCACGATATTCCAGATATTCGCTGTTGATTTCATCAAATTCTCCTAAAATAAATGCTTCCTGATTAAAGGCCTGGATAATTCGCATTCCCTTGATATTCTCATTAATCGTTGCATTGATTTGTGAATTCAATGCACGTATTTTTTTAGAGTAACGGTTTGTAAACACACGATAAATATAAATCCATAGGCCAATGACAGGCATAATGCAAAGAACAAGCAGTGCAAAACGTGGATTTAAATCATACATATAGAAATAGATAATGATAAATCCAAAGAACCCTTCAATGATAATAGAAATAATCGTTGAGAAAAAGTTTCTTACCGCATCAGTATCATTGGTGATTTTGGAAACAATTCGTCCATCAGCCTCATTTTGGAAATAATCCAGCGGTAATTTCTGCATTTTATCAAACATGTCAAAACGCAGTAATGTCGCTAATTCGATTGATACTTTCGCATACATATAGTTATTTAAATAATTGATAACACATGTGCTTAGATACAGCACTGCCAGAATAACTAACAGCTTGACAACGGGTCCAATATAAGGCGCATAAATTGCTTTGGATTCCGTTTCCGACAAAGCATAAACATCTTCATAAACTGTACTCTTTCCATCCAAAGTGACAACCAGCATTTCTTTGGAAGCATCATATTCACGCCGCCCCTCAACAACACTTTCAACCCCTTCCACAAGATAGAAGGTGTTATCAATCTCTACAATGGCCGCATCAGAAAGCTTATGTTCAGCTGCGACTTCATGATAATCCGGCTGCACAAAATATCTGCCATCCAAAAGGACTGCACCCTCCTGGTCTGAACTCACCTCAGCCCAGGGATACTTAATGCCGGAAATATAATTATCCAGAATTTGCTGGGTGATTTTTGTAGGAATTAAATCAATAACAATTGAAGCCAGCATCAAAACACAGGCAATGCTCAGCATCCATTTAAAATGAACTGCATAACTAAATATTCTCTTAATATGTTTCATTGTAAACCTCCTCTTTTTTCAAGATTTGGTTTTGATACTGCTCATAGTACCAACCATGATGGTCTAATAGTTCTTCATGCGTTCCCTGGTCGACAATTCTGCCGTTATCCATGACCACAATCAAATCCGCATGAGCAACTGCTGAAAGACGATGGGCGACAATCAGCGTGGTTTTATCTTTTCTTGTCCTTTTCAGATTTTCAACAATAGTTGCCTCGGTTTTGCCGTCAACTGCAGACAGCGAGTCGTCCAGAATCAATACTTCCGGTTCTGCCAAAAAGGCTCTGGCAATGGATAAACGCTGTTTTTGTCCGCCGGAAAGCATGGTGCCATCCTCACCGCATAGAGTATTTAAACCGTCTTTTAAGTATTTCAAATCTTTTTCAAAATCCGCAAGGCGAATAGCTTCCATCAGCTTTTCTTCGCTGACTGGACCAATATGCCCTAATTCAATATTCTGACGAACCGTTTTAGAAAACAGCACATGTTCCTGCGGCACATAACCAAAATGGCCTCTGAGTGAAATATAATCAAGCTTTTCTACAGGTTCGCCATTTACCCGGAGTTTCCCTTTTCCTTTGGCATAATATCTTAATAACTGAACAAGCAGTGTTGACTTGCCGCTGCCGGTTCTGCCGACAATGCCGATAGTTTGACCTTTATAAATATTCAGACTGATATCCTTTAGACTGGCAAATTCCGAATATGGGTAAGTAAAAGAATAATTTTCAAAAGAAATGCTTTCAATGCCATGAACTGGTCTTAAATGCTTGCCATGTTCTAATTTTAAATGAACGCAGGTTGTTTCCTCAAAACGATCATAAGCTGCCTGTGAACGCTGCAGGGCATTCAGCACAGTCCCTGCTGACCAAAGCGGCATTCTTAACATCACTAAATAAATATTAAAAGTCACTAATTCTCCAGCACTGATTACATGACTGTACACCATATAAACACCAACAGAGATCGCTAAAATCATGGAAATTGAAAACACTGATCGAAACAGCGGTCCAAACGCTGAATCCAGACGAACTGCCTTTAATTCCTTTTCTTTAGAAATATTGGCAGAATGCCGCAATTTTTCAATATCATTCTGCTCCTGAACGAAGGCTCTGACAACCTGTACGCCAGCAACCGATTCTAATGTCGTATTATTAAAATCTCCAAAAGCGTTTCTGGCATCCACGAAAAGTCTTCGCACATGACGTGACATAAAGAAAACAATCACAATTGCGACTGGCAGCGGCAGGACAGTGATCACAGTGAGCTTCCAGTCAACAGATGTCACCATTTGTGCCAGCACAAATCCCATCATAAAAACTGAAGCAATCAGCTGGTTTAAAATACGTGACGCAGCCATACAGATGGCGTTGATATCCGCAGTAGCAACAGCCATCAGGTCTCCTGTTTCATGATCTGCATAGTAATGGGCATCCATCTGTGACCAATAGCCCATCAGTTGTTTTCTTAATAAATACTGAAGCTTAAAACTGCCATATTGCATCAAGCGGCCGCGAATGTTATAACCCACATAAATGCCAATGGCAAGTAAGGCCATCCAGCCAACCGTTGAAATCAGTTTTGCTTCAGTCATCAAACCCTGGGCAATATTGTCCAGAGCCTGGCCAAGCAATTTTGGCGGCAATGTTTCCACAAAGGACAGTGTAACCGCAAGAATAAAGAATGCAATATAACGTTTCTTTTCCTGTTTAAAATACCATCCTAATTTTTTATAAATTGAAAACATGCCTTCACCCCCTTCATCCTAAAAATATTTACTGACGATTTTTCTCCAACAGTGCCATCTTTGTATTTAACAATGTTTTCGTCAAATCAACATAGTAGAGATGTGGATACTCCAACCGATAAATCTCATCCCACATCAGGTTCTGTGCTTCTTTGCTGTAAGCACGAATTTCTTCTAACGAAGGCAGCTGATAAATCAGCTTGCCGTCTTCATAGATTTTATTTTGCAGTTCAATGACACGATAAGTGCCCTTCTCAATCTTTTTAAACTTCCATAAATTAGACTGATGATAAATCGTGACATCCTTACTGCCGTCGATGATTTCTTCATGGCTGGCGACCAGATCGGCAATTGCCTGACCAGTCTCCTGATCAAAAAGACGATAGAGCCGCTTATAACCTGGATTCGTAATTTTCTCTGTATTTTCAGATATTTTGATTTTTGGTTCAATGCCATTTTCTTTTTGAACAGCGACCAGTTTATAAACACCGCCAAAGACCGGTGAACTTTTCGAAACAATCATATTTTCGCCAACACCGAACGAATCAATCTGAGCCCCCTGGTCAAGCAGTGAACGAATCAGATATTCATCCAAAGCATTGGATACGGTAATTTTGCAGTCCGTCAGTCCGGCCACATCCAGCATCATTCTGGCTTTCTTGGTCAGGTAGGCAATATCACCGCTGTCTAAGCGGATACCTGATAAACGTTTGCCCATAGGCTCCAAAATTTCCTTTGCCGTTCTGATAGCATTTGGTACACCGCTTTTTAACGTGTCATAAGTATCTACCAAAAGCACACAGCTGTCTGGATAAGTTCTGGCATAGGCAGAAAATGCTTCAAACTCGCTGTCAAATAACTGCACAAAAGAATGTGCCATCGTTCCTACCACTGGAATTTTAAACATTTCACCGGCGCTGACTGTCGCTGTTCCAACAACACCGCCAATATAAGCAGCCCGGGCACCATAATTAGCCCCATCATATCCCTGAGCGCGGCGCGCACCAAATTCAAAAACACCGCGGCCTTTGGCCTGACGTACAATCCGGTTAGCCTTAGTCGCAATCAAAGACTGATGATTGATCGTCACTAATAAAAATGTTTCCAGAATCTGGGCTTCAATGATAGGTGCACAAATGGTGACTAATGGTTCATTAGGGAAAACCGGTGTTCCTTCAGCAACCGCCCAGATGGAACCGGTAAATTTAAAATCTCTCAGATAATCAATAAATTCCTGATCAAATTTTCCTGTGGACAAAAGATATTTTAAATCATCTTCACTAAAGTGCAGTCCTTCAATCGCTTCAATCAATTGTTCCAGACCGGCAAAAATAACATAGCCGCCGTTATCTGGATTTTTTCTGTAAAACATATCAAAATAAACGACCTGATCTTTAAGTCCTAATTTAAAATAATTGTAAGACATGGTCAGTTCATAATAATCCATTAAAAGTGTAATATTTCTTGCTTCATAAACACTCACGGTCTCTTCCTCCTAACCTATCTTTTTAACAACCTTAATGCCGGCATTTTCCATTAGCCGTACAGCCATTTTATTAAATGAACGAACATCATGAGCCCCTTGGGCATGATAAGTATCCACGGCATTGAGCGGCAGATAAACTGTTTTTTTGGCATAATTATACTGCTGGAGATACCCCATCCAGGAAAGGCCAAACTGCAGTACACAGATATCTGTGCAGCATCCAGTCAGAATAAAATTATCAAATTTCTTTGCGGTATCTTCAGCATTTTCCATAAAATTAGGGGCCATAAAACCATTAGTACTATTTTTTAAAACAATCGCTGAGCGGCTGGCAAAATCCTTTAGCTCATTAATGATTTCTGATTCTTCAGTCCCTTTTAAACAATGTGACGGGAAAACACTCAGTTCGGTACTGTCCGGTTCATGGGCATCTCTGAAAAATAATGCATGGGGATAATAATTCAACAGACCGGCAATATCTGAAGCAATATCCTTAATTGCGGAATCAGCCATTGCCCCGCGCTCACAAAAGCCTTTGACCATATCAATCACAATGACCAATGTTTTACCTTTATCTAATGAGCTTTTCTTCACTGTTCGATAACTGTCTATAAACTCATAATCTATGCGAGCCATATTTTTTCCTCCTTTACTGATACACTTATAAGCTCTATTCTAAACCTTTCCACAAGAAAAAGCCATTCTTTTTTAGTATTCTTTCCACATTTTAATTGATTATTTTAGAATTTTTGTAAAATTTAAAAGGCAGATTGTGACTTTTCAGTCACTTTCTGCCCGGTTAATCCAAATCCTGACCGTTTGAAGCAATCACTTTTTTATACCAATAGAATGAATCTTTCGGTTTTCTCGACATATCGCCTGAACCATCATCATGTTTATCGACATAGATGAAGCCATAACGTTTTCTCATCTCACCAGTTCCGGCTGAAACCAAATCAATGCAGCCCCAGGTCGTATAGCCAATCAAATCAACACCATCCACAATCGCCTGACGCATTTCTTTGATATGCGCCCGATGATAATTGATACGGTATTCATCATGAATTCTGCCATCCGCTTCCACTTGGTCATATGCCCCCAAGCCATTTTCCACTATCATCATTGGCTTTTCATAGCGATCGTAAATACTTTCTAAATAATAGCGCAGACCCAAAGGATCAAAGGCCCAGCCCCAATCAGAATACTGCAGATATGGATTTTTCGCACCTTCTGAAAAATTACCGGAAACCATTTCATCCGTATCATGGGTTGTTTCAATAGATGTCATATAATAGGAAAAAGTATACATATCTACCGTTCCATTTTTCAAATCTGTCAGATCCTGCTGTGTTAACGCTAAATGGACATGATGTTCATCCCATAATCTTTTGGCATAGGCAGGGTATTTTCCTTTGCACATCACATCGCCGCAATAATAAACATTCTTTTCCCAGGTATACCGGTTAGCAACGATATCTTTCGGATCACAGGTTCCGGGATAATAGGTAATGCCGCAAATCATACAGCCAATCATATTATTGGCGTCAATTTCATGACCAATGCGGACAGCTCTGGCACTTGCCACAAACTGATGGTGCAATTGCTGATAAGCCGTCTGATGTTCCTTGTCGCCATTGGCCAGTCCTGCTGTACTAAACATGGCCGAATGATTATTTAAGGTCATAATCGTATGATTGATTTCGTTAAAAGTCAGCCAGTATTTAACAAGTCCCTTAAATTCTGTAAAACATGTTCTGGCATATCTTTCGTAAAATTTAATTAGCTGCCGGTTATTCCAGCCGCCATAATTTTCTTCCAGGTAAATAGGCGTATCAAAATGCCATAATGTTACCAGCGGCTCAATCCCGTATTTCTGACATTCTTTAAAAACCTGCCGATAGAATTCAATGCCTTTGGCGTTAGGGGTCCGTTCATCACCATGAGGATAAAGCCTTGACCAGGAAATAGACATTCTAAACATTTTATAGCCCATTTGTGCAAATAAAGCGATATCTTCTTTGTAATGATGATAAAAATCCACTGCCTCATGATTAGGATAATAACAGTCATCCAGAACTGCGTATTTTGCTCCCTGAGGAAGCGGTGTTCCGCGAGCTGCTTTGCCAGGATGTCCTTCTTTATCAATATATGTTACATAGCGCGGTTCGGTCACTGAACCACCGGTTGTAAAATCCGTCTTGATGGGTCCTCGTCCATCCACATTCCAGGCGCCTTCTGCCTGATTGGCCGCAATCGCGCCGCCCCATAAAAAACCTTTTGGAAAAGCCATTTTATTTTCCTCCCTTTGCTTTGATATCTTTATTTTAGCGCCTTCATATAAAGAAAGCTATTTAAAACACCCATGTTCCTAAAATACATAAAAGTTCTTCATTTTCTAAATGATCCGTCAGTCCGCCCTGACAAAGCAAGGCATGTCCGCCGCCCTTGATTTGCCATTGATCGGCCGCTTTTTTAAACAGAACTCTGGCATCATGTCCGCTGTTTTTACCGGCAAAAGCCATTAAACGCCGATTAAAAATCAAATAGCCGTATGCCTTATCGTAAGTTTGCAGCTTTTTAGTGACCCGGGCACTTAAAGCGTTATCCATTGTGATGCATCCCAGCATATAATGATGATTGGCTGTTTCTGCCATCTTCTCAAGATGCAGGGTAATCAGTTCATCCGCAAGCTGCTCATATTTTAATTGCTGCTGAAGCATTTGTTCCTGAAGTTTTTTTAGACCGGCATAGGCTTCGCTCATGGGTTTGGAAAGCGCTGTTGAGACTTTTTTCAGTTCATCGTGATAATGATGCAAATGAAGCCGGGCAACCTCTCCAAAGAAATAGTGAACTCTGACTTTTTGTCTGACAAGCTCAGTATCAAAAATGACAAGCATGCCTACTTCAGAAGTATTTGTCACATGCATTCCCTTGCAGGGATTATATTCAATATCTTTAATATGGACAATACGGATTTTATCAGTTGTTTTAATTGTATGATGGATGGGCATCATCTTTAGTTCACTTGCAGATGGATAAAGCACTTCTATCTCATGGTGAGTACGGATTGCTTCATTAACCCAGTTTTCTACCGCTCTAAGCATCTTGTCAGTCACTTGACTTGTATCCAGATCAATATAGCTGCCGCGGGTATCATAATGATGAGAAATGGTAGAAAGGCCATATATTTCATAAAAGCCTGCCGAAATCAGGTGCTGTGCCGTATGCCCCTGCCGGCTGATAAAGCGGTTCGTCACATCAATTTTTAAATCTGCCATTGTGCCTTCAATTTTGGCGGCTGTTTCATGATAAATCCGGCCATCTTTTTCGAGACAGGAAAGCACGGGAACACCATTGATTGTACCCTCGTCCTTGAGCTGTCCGCCGCCTTCGACAAAGAAAATTGTTTCCTGCAGCTCATATAAATAATGTTTGCCCTGCTGTCTTTCATTCATGATGGATGTCGTCAGCGTATCTAAAAAAGGATTTGTTTCATATAGTAATTTTGTCATTTTTATCACCGCTTTCATTATAGCATTTTCCTAACAAAAGAAAAAGCCTCAAAGAGGCTTAGTAATACATTGCAGGGTAAGTGGCCGCATAAGAACGCATAGGGGCAGCAGGTTTATTAAATAATACCGGAATCAATAATTCCTGACCAATTTGTAAAACTGAATCATTCGTTAAACCATTAAGGCCATTAATCAACTCAACCGTTGTTCCAAAACGCTGAGCTAAAGCATAGGGATAATCTCCGGGGCGAACCGTATAGCGGTAGATTTCACCTGCTCTTTCTAATACCGGCCGCTGCTCATTTGCAGATTGTGAATACATATATCGTCCTCCTTCACTCTATGCTATGTTTCATTGGCCTAATGGTTTGGGCAAATACCCTAATATAAAGAAAAAATCCCCTGAAGGGATTTATGCTTTGTTGTGTTTTTTGACTGCCAGTTTGTTTAAGGCATCCTGTGCTGCTTTCTGTTCAGCGCGTTTTTTACTGGAGCCGCGGCCAACACCTAAACGCATGTGATCCATGACTGCCGCCACTTCAAATACCGGTGCATTGCTGGGTCCTTCTGAAGATAATAATTCATAAGTCACGGTCTTTCTGACATCGGCCTGCATTAATTCCTGCAGTGTTGTTTTATAATCATGGATTTCCTCGGTATCAATATCATTGATATGTTTAAAAATCGTTTTCTCCAGCATTGGTAAAACCGCATCCTTGCCGCAGTCTAAATAAATAGCGCCCATAAAAGCTTCGAATACATTGGCAAGCACCGAATCACGTTCACGTCCGCCATTGCGCATTTCACCAACGCCTAAAGAAATATACTGCCCCAACTCTAGTTCTCTGGCAAAACGCGCCAGCGATTCTTCACGTACTAATTTAGCACGCAAGGTCGTCAGTGTTCCTTCAGGAACATTTGGGAAAAGCTTGAAAATATACTCGGAAACAAATAACTGCAAAACAGCGTCTCCCATAAATTCCAAACGTTCATAATCCGCTACTTTTTTATTGGCCTCATTGACATAGGAAGGATGTGTAAAAGCTTCCTGGTATAATTCAAAATGCTGGTAAGGAATATTTTGTTCTCTTAAAAAATCAGTTAATTTCATCTCTATGTAAACCTGCTTTCATTTTTTCAATACTTTCCTCTTTAACCATATTTCTGGCTAAGCGCATGGCATTTGCAAATGCCACTTCATCGCTGGCACCATGTGCTTTAACAACTGGTTTACTAAATCCTGCCATAAATGCGCCGCCCACTGATTTATAATCAAATTTATCTTTCAGTCCCTTTAAAGCCGGCTTAGCCATCAGGGCTGCCACTTTAGTACGGGTTGAAGCCAGCAATGCTTCCTTTAACATATCCATCAGCACTTTACCGGCACCTTCTATTGTTTTTAAAGCAACATTACCAGTAAATCCATCCGTTACAATTAAATCCACGTCTCCATTTAAAATTTCCCGGCCTTCAATATTGCCTGCAAAATGAATATTTGGATTAGCTTTCAGAAGTTTAAAAGCCTCGCTGTGAACTTCATCGCCTTTTTTCTCTTCTGTTCCAATATTCAGTAATGCTACCTTAGGTTTTTCAATTCCTCGCACAGCCGAAACATAGCAGGAACCCATTACCGCAAAATCGTTCAGCTGCTCCGGTGTATTTTCGGCATTAGCCCCAACATCACACATGCATACACCTGTTCCCGTTTTCGTTGGAATCGTTGCCAGCAATCCGCATTTTTCGACACCCTCAAGCCGCGGCAAAAAGAACATTGCACAGGCATAAAAAGCGCCTGTCGAGCCACAGGAAACAACAGCCTGAGCAGTTTCATTTTTACAAAGGTTAACGGCTTTGCTCATACTGGATTCTGTTTTACGGCGGATTCCCATAATGCTGTCATTCATCGTAATGACATCTCTGGCATCGACAATCTCTACATTTTCTATCCCGGCAAGTGCCTCTAATTCTTCTTTTTTTCCACAAACATATAAATATGTATCATGATATTCCTGCATAAAAGCTTCACAGGCCTTGACAACAATACTGCTGCCCAAGTCGCCTGACATTGCATCAATTGCTAATTTGATCATCTCAAAGTCACCTCTTGTTTTCTATTATATCCATAAAATGGTTCAAATTCAAGTCAGACCATCTTTTCTGGCAATTCCGAAAGCAAAAACTCGGCAATCCATGGAAAATCTGATAAATGTCCCAAAATTTCCAGAGCATCTTTCCGTGCTGTTTCCAAAATCTGATAATCCTCAAAAAGATTAGCAATCGTAAAAGTTGGCAATCCAGATTGTTTTTCTCCTAAAACTTCTCCAGGACCGCGAAGCTTTAAATCAAATTCTGAAATTTCAAAGCCATCAGCAGAATTCTCCAAAAAGCGCACACGTTCAATGGAGGTTTCATTGTCCGAATCGGACAGTAAAAAACAATATCCCTGTTTCTGCCCTCTGCCTACGCGGCCTCTTAGCTGATGCAGCTGGGAAAGGCCAAAGCGATCGGCACTGTAAATAACCATCATATTGGCATTGGCAACGTCGACGCCAACCTCAATTACGGTTGTCGAAACTAAGATCTGAATTTTGTTATCCCGAAAATCATTCATGATTGCTTCTTTTTCATCATCTTTCATGCGCCCGTGCAAAAGTCCGACGCGATAATGCCCTTTAAAATATTCTGCCATCGCTTCATAAATCCCCTGAGCATCTCTGGCCGCAAGGCCATCGCTTTCATCAACTAACGGACAGACCACATAACATTGCTGGCCGCTGGCTAAATACTCTTTCAGAAAAGGCAGAATGGGTTTCATTGACTTGCCCTGATAAAATTTCGTAATAACCGCTTTTCTTCCTTTAGGCATCGTCCTGATCGTAGATACCTTCATATCCCCAAACAAAGAAATTGCCAGTGTCCGGGGAATCGGTGTCGCACTCATCAGCAGCAGATCCACCCGGCTGCCTTTGGTTTTTAAAATCTGCCGCTGTTTAACGCCAAAGCGATGCTGTTCATCGGCAATAACCAGACCCAGGTTTTTAAATCCGACTTTATCCTGAATCAGTGCATGTGTGCCAATGATAATATCAATGTCACCCTCTAATAATTTTTGATACATGACCTCTTTTTCTTTAAGCGACATACTGCCAATTAATAAACCAACCGATGCCTGAGTATCTTTAAAAAACGTCCGCATGCTCTGATAATGCTGCTTGGCGAGGATTTCTGTTGGCGCCATTAAAGCGCTCTGATAACCGGCCAGATAGTTGGCATACATACTAATTACCGCAACAACCGTTTTGCCGCTGCCAACATCTCCCTGAACCAGCCGATTCATCAGCTGGTCACCAGAAAGGTCATCGAGAATTTCATCGCAGGCCTTCATCTGATCATCTGTCAGTTTAAAAGGCAGCTGATCAATAAAAAGCTGAACTTCCTGACGGGAAAATTCTTTGGATACCCCTGTACTTGTTGTCTGATGTTCATGCATATAGAGCATCATCAGCTGAAATTTCAAAAATTCTTCATATTTTAAATGACGCAGTGCATGTTTGATTTCATCTTTTGTCTTGGGGCAATGAATCTGATTCAAAGCCTGTTCCCGGCAGACAAGGCGATATTTTTTCTGATAGGTTAAAGGAATAAAATCAGGAATTTTGCCCTGACAAAAAGCAAGTGCCTTTTTGACATAGCCATGGATAGATTTGGAGGTAATGCCTTCCTTGACAGAATAAATCGGGGTAATGGCTTCTAAATCCCTGAGACTTGTCAGCTTAACATCATTAGCCACAATGCTGGCTGGCCCATTGCACTTGCCAATGACAGTTACCTCTTGACCCGTTTTAAGCTTAGACTGTAAAAAATGACGATTAAAAATACTGACCTGGTAATTGGTATCTTTTATCTGTACTGAAAAAATCATTTTAGACTGATAACCCCGACGATAAGCAATCTTTGCCGGACTAGTCACAACGCCATCAGCGGTAATGCTGTAATCCTCAAATTCCGGCATATGATATTCCAGAAAATCATAGCGATAAGGATAATACGTTAACAAATCGTCTACCGTTTCAATATGCAGTGAGGCTAATAGCTCCCGCCGAGCCTTAGTAATTCTTAAAACCTTTAAATCCTCCTTCACTTCCACACCTCCTTTTTCCTGAAAAAAGCATCAGCCTTCACTGATGCTTTTCCTTACTGATTAGCGATTTTTTCAAGTGCCTGTTCCAGCACTGCCTTACCATCCATTTTGCCAAAGTCCACATCATTAATGATCATGATTGGTACTTTGCGGTCATCTTTCTTTTCCAGTCTTGGCAAAAGATGACGTACCTGAGGTGCCAGAAGTACCGCATCGGCTTCAGCCCAGGCAAGATCCAAGCCTGCTTCGCCAACGGTCCAAATCAAAGCCTTCACATTTTTTTCTTTAGCCGCTTCCTTCATTTTGGCAACCAAAACACTAGACGATAATGCTGATACACAGCATACTACAATATTATACATGTCTAAACCTCCTTGATTAGCTCATCTATGTATTTATTCTAGCACACTTTTTTTAAGAAATATAGAATTTTTATCTATCATCTGTGATTTTTTCAAAAATTGAAATTGCTTCCAAAAAATAAATACAGATTTTCCTAAAAATTTCTGAAAGCCCTACCTTTTATCCAGATAATCTAAGATATCCTGGGCATTCGTATCAGGCTTTACTTTTGGCATCACTTTCTCAATCAGGCCATTTTCATCAATCACATAGGTCGTTCTCACAACGCCCATACTCACTTTACCATACAGTTTCTTTTCTTGCCAGACATCATAGGCCTGAATCGCCTGCAGCTCTGGATCAGACAAAAGTGTAAATGGCAATGCATATTTGCAGGCAAACTTGTCATGTGATTTGACGGTATCTTTACTAATCCCAATGACCTCAACGCCGCGGGATACAAAGGCCTCATAAAGCCCGGCAAAAGCGACTGCCTGTCGTGTGCAGCCCGGCGTATTATCTCGCGGATAAAAATACAGAACGACTTTACGCCCCTTAAAATCGGCAAGAGAGACCAGTTCATCCTTCTGATTTTTTAAAGAAAATAATGGTGCCTGTGTGCCTTGTTCTAACATATTAATTCCCCTTTCTTACAAAAACATACTTATTTTCATTAGATAATGAAGCATCAAAGCGAAATTCCAAACGATCAAAGTCCTTGATATCTTCAATATTTTCAATTTTATTTTCAGCCATGTACCTGACCATTTCACCCCTGGCCATTTTGACATAAACGCCTTTTTCTTTAAATGTGCCCTTGACAAATTCGCCAAACAGACAATCAATCCAAATATCTTCCTTAGTTAAATACTTTGACACAGCCTTGCTGTATTCCTTGGAAGCAAGATTTAAAATAACATGATCATCCTCAGTCAGCGCCTGATACAGATCATCTTTCCAGAAATCATATAAATTCTTACAAAAATCCGTTTTCAGCCGCGCCTGCATTTCCAGACGATAAGGATGAATCTCATCAAACGGCTTTAAAATACCGTAAAAGCCAGAAAGAATCCGCAGGTGCTCGGAAACATAAACATAATAATCTTCTTCAAAGATTTGCGGTGCCATGTACTGGTAGGCAATCCCATCATAGCTTAATAAAGCCGCATTGCCGCGCCGTTCAAAATCCATGGCTTTAAAACGTTCAAAGTTTAATGTTGCAATCTCGTCATTGCACACTAATAGTTTCTTAAGTTCATCATAAGATAACCGCTTTAAATAGTCCAGCAGGATGCCCGCCTTATTTAAATAAACGGGCGTTGTCATGAGATGACTGTCTTCAACCTCCTGGCGCATTTTTTTAGCTGGCGCAATAATGATTTTCATCCATTATCCTCCTTTAGATATTCTTTATTAAAGGTAAAACCACGTCCTCTGACTTCATTAGCTTCACTGACAATAATGAACGCATGGTCATCAATCGATAAAATCAAATCATTGAGGTGGGGTAATTCCCTTTTTGAAAGCACACATAAAATAACTGGATAAGGATAATGCCTGTAGCCTGTTTTAGCCTCCAGCAATGTTGTTGTCCGGTCTAAATCGTGAATAATCGCTTTGGAAATCCGCTCATGTTCCTTAGAGACAATCAATACCTGCGTCTGCGCTTTACCAATTAACAATACTTTGTCCAGCACAATCGTATAAGTCAGCACCAGAACAATGCCGTATAAGACATTTTCAATCGGACTGTAGAACATCTGTAAGAGCAGGATGGTAAAATCAAAACCATACATGCCCACAGATACCGGAATACCTAATTTCTTTTGCAAAACCAGCGGCGGTATATCCATGCCTCCGGTAGAAGCGTTATTTTTAATGACCAGTCCAATAGCCACACCAATCATGATCCCGCCCAAAAGCGCTGATAATAAAGCATCAGAAGTCAGTAAAGGATACCCAAGTATTTTTTCAAAAAAAGCCAATGCTATCGGATAATAAACAGTGGACAGCAATGTTGTCAGGGCAAACTGTCTGCCCAAAATCCAATATCCGATTCCAAACATGGCAACGTTAAAAACAGAAACAAACAGAGAAATCGGTATATTAAAAAAATGTTTAGCCGCTAAAGCCAAGCCTGTTGTTCCGCCTGTCACTAAACCATTGGGCACAATAAATAAGACAACACCAAGTGCGTAAATTGTATTTCCTAACAAAATCATCAAAAGCTTTCTCATGAAATCCTCCTAACACGCTTTTCATTTTACAACAATTGCTCTCCAATGAAAAGACAGGAAATAAAAAATAATAAAAAGGATAGCTAAAAAAGCGTTTATCATTTATACTAAAAATAACAAGGAGTGAGTTATATGCCAACAATTGATCAATATGAAGAAAAAATTATCTGGGAAGACCAGCCTGCCGGATTGTGGCAGCAGTTTCTGACAAAAATACATTTGAATTTTACCCGTTATCAGATTACCAAAGATGAACTGATTGTCATTACAGGCTTTTTCAAAAAAATCCATAATTCTTATGAACTTTACACATTAAAAGATCCGGATATGTCTGAAACGCTTTACCAGCGTATTTTAAAAATCAGTACCATTCACTTAACAGTGGACAGTCACTATGCCAATCGCCCTGATGATCATCCGATGGTTACGATTAAAAATATCCGAAACGGAGCTAAAGTCAGAAAATTACTGCGTGATCTGATTGAAGAAAACGTAAATGAACGCGGCATTAAATATTATGACAGAGTATAAACAAACGGTGGCCATGGCCACCGTTTAATCGTTAACTATCTTAAATTACTGTGAATAATTTACTGCTCATTTTTCAGATACTGATCCATGATTTTCTCAAATTTGTTAACTGACATAATTTCATGAGTGATGAATTTGCCCTGATAAAATAAACTAAACGTTGAAAATACAGCCGGGGAATGCTGCGCTTCTTGCGCATTGGCAAGCTGAATCATTTGAAAATCTGCCTGTCTCTTTCTTGCAGCTTCTTTAAGCTGACCGGCATAAACTGCCGCAAAGGGGCACTGATGCGTATAGTACAATACAAAGCCGGATGACATCGGAACCGGATGATGACTAAAACAAGGCAATTGTTCATGCTTGTTAAATGGCAGCACCATTAAATCAAAATAAGAATCTTTTCTGTCTGCCAAAATAAATCCCATATGCCTTAAAAAACTGCCGTCAGCGAGATATGGCTTTTTCTTTTGAGATGAAAGGATGACAAGGCCTTTTTTGCCTTTCTGTCTGCTGTCATGGATGCATTGTTCTAATAATGCCCGGGCATATCCCTGCCCCTGAAATTTACCAGATACCCAAAGACAATCAATATACATATAACCATCCGCACGAATAGGACAAAAGGCATTTTCGGCAGGCATATATTCAATAAAACATTTTCCGCGGACATCTGCCTTAAGAAAAACAAGTCCGTCCGCAAATCGCTCTGAGATCCATGCTTTCTTTAAAATGCTTCCCTCATTTTTAGCGGTGATTGCACAGCAAATATGCTCCTCATTAATATTGGATTGATCCACAACTATATAATTCATTGTTTTCTCCAGCGTTTTAGTGTAGGAAACCATTGCCGCATCATCTCTTTAGCTTCCGTCTCCGACATTGTTTCTTTCATCAGCGGTGCACAAAAATCAATCATTTCCGTCATTGTACAGTCCGCCAGAAACTGTCCCTTGTCATAACAATACTTGCAATAATCTTTGCTTAAAGTGCCGTCACTTTCATGACCATAAAGTGCTTCTGTCATCGGCATACCACAGCTCTGACAAAATTTTTGTTTTGTTTCTTTCATAAAATCTCCTCCTTGACAGCACCATCATAGCATATATAATATGACAGCTATACGTCATATTTATCCAGCATTTTTAAAACTCTTTTTTTCATTTCAGCTTTTACATGTTCTGGTTTGATCACTTCCAGGCTATCTCCAAAAGATAATAAATATCCATACAGCCACTCATCCTCAATCATTTTCATGCGAACGAGAAAGCTGCCGTTTTCCTGCGCACTGACATCTTTGTCCAGAAATTCATCATAAATACGATAACACTGTATCCCATCAATACGCACCAAAATTTCTGTTTCATTCATTTTGGATACTTCGTTAATAACCGGAAAGCTTAGATTTCTTGGGGCAAATACGGTATCCAGACAGACAACCTGACGCATTCTGGAAAGCCGAAATAGCCGCGGTTCCTGTTTTTCAAGGCAGAAGCATTTTAAATACCAGGTATGATCTTTAAACAATAAACGCGCCGGTTCCACAGTCCTGTGTGTCCTTGCACCTTGACTGGAAACATAATCAAAATCCAGCAGACGTCTTTCTAAAATTGCTTTTTTAGATATCTCAAACTGTTCTTTTAAAAGATTGCCCCAATCGCCAAAGTCTATATCAATCCAACTGCTTTCATTTTGACAAAGCAATGCCTTTAGCTTTTGAAGGGTCTGATCATTCTGACTGGCATTAACGGCTCTCAGACTTTCTAAGGCAGTAATAATTTCTTTTTTATCTTCCTTTGTCAAAACTGCCTTATTTAAAATAAAGTGAGGCAGTAAAGCAATGCCGCCGCCTTTCCCCTGCATCATATAAACAGGGATCCCGGCACCAGACAGTGTTTCTATATCCCGATAAATGGTTCGTGTGGATACCTCAAAATGCTCGGCTAGTTCTTTAGCTGTATATTGTTTTTCATCTAACAGTAAATAGACAATTTCAAATAATCGATTGATTTGCATTTTCATCACCTGTCTATATTGTAACACACTAAACCTGACAACAACATGTCATATAAAAACCTGCGGACTTATAATTTAAAATTTAAAAAAACTGGCTTCAAGCCAGTTTTATATTAGTCTACATAAATATGCATTGGATAAGCAAGGAATTCCACTTCATCAAGTTTATCTACAGTGATATATCCGGCAGGTGCTCTTAACACACTTGGGATACGATTAACGATAGTTGCACATGTATGTTCAACGGTTGCTGGTTTAACAACATGGAATTCTGTATCAGGTTCACCGATAATCTTCCAATCACACATATCGCCGTCATCTGGACCATAAACTTTACCGATACACTGTGTTTCTAAAGTAATACCCTGATATGTTTCTGTAGTTACCACAGCACTCATACCGATACAGTTACCCTGCGGAATTGTTTCTCCCAAAGTTTCTGAATATAAGTCTTTATCATAGAAATAAGGTACACATTTTTGCGTATTAGATTTAATTGTTAAGCCCAGTTTATTCGCTAATGATTCATTTGAATTCCATACATAAGAAGGAACAATTTCTTCTGGATGTGCGACTTCTGCTTCAAACTGTTCTGGCGTAAATCCGGCACCATGCGCTTTTGCCAGGGCTAAACCATAATCTTCAACATTGTAGCTGACTGCACCTTCAATTTTCTTGATGCTGTGACATCCGGCAGCAACCCCTGCCACCATATTGATCCAGAAAATATCCTGCATACCACTGCCGACAATTGTACAGCCGTTTTCTTTAGCCAGACGATCTAAATAGTTTGTGTTAGCAGAGCTAGTTGTCCAAGGATAAATAGCCTCTTCACAAGTTGTAATGACATTAATGCCGCGTTTTACACAATCTTCAAACATTTTATGGCAGTCATCCATTAAGCTGAATAATGTCACAACGGCAATATCAGCATCACAATGATCTAATACTGCATCAACATCACTGGAAATGATAACGCCTGTTTTTACGCCCAGTTCAGCGTAATCACCAACATCCAATCCTACAACATCAGGATTTACATCAATAGCGCCGACGATCTCTGCGCCCTTTTCATAAAGATAGCGTAACGTGTATTTCGCCATCTTACCACAACCATATTGTACAACTCTGATTTTTTCGTTTTGCATTTATATATCCTCCTTTTTCTTTGACGCTTTTATTCTACCCCCTCTTCCAACAATAGAGTCAAGTTTTTTTGTTTATTTTTTCACAAATTGAATTGGCACCTGCAAGCGCAAAAACATCTCTCGCTTATTTGTATGCGTAATTGGCAGTTCAGTCAGTACCTCACAAATATAATCCCCACAGATTTGCCAATTTTTTTCTTTAATATACTCATACAGCAGCTTGATATATTCTTTTTCTTTGTCAAAGTCATCACAATACATGCAGGCATACATACTTGCCGGCAGCAATTGTAAATAAGGACTGCGGCAGTCTGCATCGACAAAAACAAAAATTTCATTAGAATAATATTTTTGTGAAATAAAATCCTGTTTAAAAATGGTAGTACCGGCATTATAATAATAAACTTCTGAAATGCCCTGCTTGACCATATCTTTTTTAAGATTTTTCAGGATATTCTCGTAAACTTCGATCCCATATTCATAAAAATTAATGTCCATTGCGGAGGAATAAATCTGCCTTTCTTCAATATATTCCAAAGTAATCGTTCCATCCGGCGGCGATTTCAGATAACGATTATAGCTGTCAATCATCCTTTTCACAGCCTTTTTTTGCATATATAATTCTTCAATAGAAGCATCTACCTGCTTTAAATGCTTATGCAGCACCTGATTCAGTTTAATAAGGTCATGATCATCAAAAACCTGTTTTATTTCCTTTAGCGTCATGCCTGTGGCCTTCATATACTGAATCATGTCCAGCTGCGCACTTTGGCGAATATCATAATATCGATAGCCCGTTTCCTCATTCACTTCAATCGGTTTTAAAATGTCTACCTCATCATACAAGCGCAGGGCCTGAATTGTAATCTGATTCATTTTTGCCATTTGTCCTATACTTAACTTTTCCATTGACTGTCACTTTCCTTTTTTCAGAATTTCATGTTATTATTTTAACAAGAAACTCTATGGGTTGCATAGAGTTTTTAATGAAAGTTATGTTAATTATTCGTTCTTTTTATCAATCATGACAAATGCCAAAAACGATGGCAAAACACCATCGTCTTCTTAATCATATTTCGTTCACAGATAATCAAAGGCTGCCATCTCTTATTTCTTTCTGACACTTAAGAAAACTAAAGCTGCACCAATCACGCTTGTGACAACACCAATCATCAAAACATTATGAACACCAATCACATCCAATAAGCTTCCGCCAATAATATTTGCGACAATACCGCAGGCCGTATAGCTGACACCAATTAATGACTGACCCTTAACCAGATCCTTGGAAGCAACAACTTCATTAGCATAATAAACCATGGAAGGATAGAAAATAGCATAGGCACCAACCTGTAAAACAGCCGCAAAATAAATCATGGATATATTTGTCGCAAAGCAAGTGACCGCATGCTTTAAAGCAAAGATAACTGCGGAAATAATTAATAATTTTCTGATGCTTATTTTTTCTTTAATCTTATCCAAAGCCACCATGGCAGGCAGTTCTAAAATGGCCGCAATAAAAATCGCAATGCCCATCTGAGCACTTGTTCCCTGAATTGGCTCTAAAACTTTAATATAGAAGTTATTGATAATGGTATGTGCAAAGAACACAAAAACAGAAGCAACAATGAAAAACATGAATTCTTTATATTTAGCCATAAATGCAAAATAGGATAATTGCTCGCTGTTATTCTCTTCTTCCTTAGCATCATCACTTACTTCAGGTACCGTAAACAAACGGGCAATGATAATCAAAATCACATTAAAAATCGAATAGACAATAGGTAAAACCTCTGTTCCCATCGCATCTACAATATAGCCCACACCCAAAGAAACAATCGCATATGATGCTGATCCAATGCCTCTTGCCAGACCGTAGTTAATTTTAATACCATATTTTTCAAAAGCAAAGGCAAGCGAGTTCATAATAGGACCAATCGCTCCCATACCCACAGCAATACCTACAAATAAAAATAAAGTAATAAATGAACCTGTCTTTAAAGAAAACAACACCGCTGATAAGGCAATTGCCAAACCAACAAAGAAAGTAATAATTGTTTGTAATTTAATATCCTTTCTGCGGTCCGCAAATGAAGCCACCGCCGGCTGCACAAAAATGCCCAAAATACTAGTCAGAGATAATGTCGTTCCAATAACCCCATTTGAAAAGCCTCTATTAGCCAAAAAATTGGTCGCATAAGCAAAGATTGATGCAAATGCAGCAAAATAGGCAGCATTCATCGCCGCGTACTTGGCATTAAAACTTTTATTATTCATGTACCCTTCTCCTTTTCATTATATTTCGAATAAAACAATCGTCATCAGGCCAAAGTGCTCAAACATATTTATGAACACATAAGCAAGTGGTTAGATGAGCGACTATTTCATTCATTAATATCATTATACCTGTTTAAATCGCATTTTTGGGATTTTTTTATTTTTTGAAAATATTTATTTCTCATCCAGCCTTTTACTTTTCATCTTTCATCAATAATAGCCAAAAATTCAAAATCTTATGTTATAATAAATTTACAGATGAAGGAGGAATCTTTATGCCTTTTCCAAAAGGATTTTTATGGGGCGGCGCAACTGCAGCCAACCAATACGAAGGCGGCTATAACGAAGGCGGCCGCGGTTTAGCAATTTCAGATATGATTACTGCCGGTTCTCATACAGAACCAAGAAAAATCTATTACCGTACTAAAGATGGCAAGACAGCTTCAACAACATTAGGTTCATCACTGCCTGAGGGCGCTGTTGGCATCATTAAGGATGATGTTTACTACCCTAGTCATCAGGCTACAGATTTTTATCATCACTATAAAGAAGACATCGCATTATTTGCCGAGATGGGCTTTAAATGTTATCGCTTATCCATTTCCTGGACAAGAATTTTTCCAAATGGCGATGATAAAGTACCTAATGAAGAAGGATTAAAATTTTATGATGATGTATTTGACGAATGTTTAAAATATGGTATTGAACCATTGGTCACCATCCTGCATTTTGATATGCCTCAGCATTTGGCTGATGCTTATGGCGGCTGGTCAAACCGGGCTTTGATTCCCTTATTTGAAAAATACTGCAAAACTTTATTCATGCGCTATAAAGATAAAGTGAAATACTGGATTACAGTTAACGAAATCAATGTACTGGGACCAATAAACTTGCGAAAACGACGCCTGATGAGGGCACTATTACCCCTAATACATTCAAGCCGGAAGAAGCTGCCGGCAAATATCAGGCGATTCACCACTTAATGGTGGCCAGTGCTTTGGCTAATAAATTAGGCCATGAAATTAATCCTGATTTCAAAATTGGCTGTATGTTAGCCCTCAGCGGCATTTATCCAATGACCTGCCATCCAGAAGATGTTTTCGGTGCTTATGATTTCAGAAGACGGGCGCTGATTTTCGCAGATGTCATGATGCGCGGCTATTATCCAGCATATGCTAAGGGAATCTTTGAAGAGTATGACTTTGAATTAAAAATGGCAGCGGGTGATGAAGCTATCCTCAGACAATATCCAAGTGATTTTTTAGCATTCTCTTATTACCGCACAACGGCTTTTGATCATCATGCCGAAGTAACCGTAACCACCGGCGGACAGCAGGCAAGTATAAATCCATATCTAAAAGCAACGCCATGGGGATGGCCAATCGACCCAAAAGGACTGCGCTATGTTTTAAATGAACTGTATGACCGCTATCAAAAACCATTGTGGATCGTCGAAAACGGCATGGGAAATATAGATGTTGTCGAAGAAGACGGTGCAATTAACGATGATTATCGTATCGAATATTTAGCCAGCCATATTGCGGAGATGAAAATAGCCGTAGAAAAAGATGGTGTCGATTTAATGGGTTATACACCTTGGGGCTGCATTGATCTGGTTTCCGCAGGAACTGGAGAAATGAAAAAACGCTATGGTTTTATTTACGTAGATATGGATGATCAGGGTCATGGGACATTAAAGCGCACAAAGAAAAAATCTTTTAACTGGTATAAAAAAGTGATTGCTTCCAATGGTGAAGACTTAAGCATTGATTGATGAGGAATTGTCTTTTGACAGTTCCTTTTTTTGTTTCAAATTTCCACCTGAGGCTAACGAAACGAGAATAGCACTTGAGGTTCGGAAAGAAACATGTTAGAATATCTTTGGTTAGCAAAAGCTAACTATGTGAATAATTCATTTGTTTGACTCCTGTGCCAGTCACACAGGAGCCAACACTATAGGAGGAACTTTTGGACATGAACAACATTAAAAAGATTTATGCAAGAGAAATTTTAGACTCCCGCGGTAATCCAACAGTTGAAGTTGAAGTTACAGCAGAGAGCGGAGCATTTGGCCGTGCCAGTGTTCCAAGCGGTGCTTCTACTGGTGTACATGAAGCAGTAGAATTAAGGGATGGGGATAAATCAAGATACTTAGGTCTCGGTGTATCACAGGCAGTAAAAAATGTCAATGAAACAATCGCCCCAGCATTAACAGGCGCATCTATTTTTGATCAGAGACTGATTGACCAGACAATGATTGACTTAGACGGCACAGAAAACAAAGGCAAATTAGGTGCCAATGCTATCTTAGGTGTTTCTCTGGCAGTTGCAAAGTGTGCTGCGAACGCTTTAAACTTGCCGCTTTATAAATACATCGGCGGTGCTAATGCACATATGCTGCCTACACCTATGATGAATATCATTAATGGTGGTGCACACGCTGATAACAACGTCGACTTCCAGGAATTCATGATTATGCCAGTCAATGCTCCATCTTTCAAAGAAGCTATCCGTATGGGTGCCGAAGTATTCCATGCTTTAAAGAAAGTATTAAAAGGCAAAGGCATGAATACAGCCGTTGGTGATGAAGGTGGATTTGCACCTAACCTTTCAAGCAACGAAGAAGCAATTCTGACAATTCTGGAAGCCATCAAAGCAGCTGGATATGAACCAGGCAAAGACGTTAAATTAGCAATGGACGTTGCCAGCAGTGAATTCTATAAAGATGGCAAATATACATTACCAGGTGAAAACAATAAAACATTTACATCTAAAGAATTAGTAGATTTCTATGTAGAACTCTGCGATAAATATCCAATTATCTCTATCGAAGATGGTCTTGATCAGGATGACTGGGAAGGATGGGATTACTTAACTGAAAAATTAGGTGATCGCGTTCAGTTAGTCGGTGATGATTTCTTCGTTACAAATACAAAGAGACTTCAGAAAGGTATCGAAAGAGGCGTTGCTAACTCAATCTTAATCAAAGTTAACCAGATTGGTACTTTAACAGAAACTTTAGAAGCTATCCAGATGGCTCAGAAAGCTAACTATACAGCCGTTGTTTCTCACCGCTCCGGCGAAACTGAAGATACAACAATCGCTGATATCGCAGTAGCAACAAACGCTGGTCAGATTAAGACTGGTTCTGCTTCAAGAACAGACAGAATTGCTAAATACAATCAGTTAATGCGTATTGAAGATGAATTAGGAACTCAATCTGAATATGCAGGTATCAATGGTTTCTATCAGCTCAAAAAATAAATCACTTTCTAAACGGACAGTCCTTATTGGGGCTGTCTGTTTTTATTTTCCATAATAATGCTGCTTTTCAATTTCCGGCTCATAAAAAAAGAGACTGAGAATGTAATTCATTTTTAGCTACATAATCAACAGTCTCAATTTATATTTTTTAACCATCTTACAATCCAAAGTGAACGATCATCCTATCTTTTCAGCTTTTTCCAAAGCACCAACCTGTTGATTTCATTTACACTCAGGAATCACAATGAATATAATTATGATTAAGATTATTTTACACTTTCAGATTTGACTGGTTCAAAACCCCCTATAAATATTTAAGCATCCAAGGCTCAGTAAACCCTTTTTATGCCAACTAATCTTTATTGTCTTTTAAAATCAAAGATATATCTCTGCGCCTGAAACAAATCACCTGATAAGATAATGACAAGATGTATATTAGGATAATCAATATTGTATATCCTATTGGAATTCTTAGCGAATATGCATAAACTGATTCAATGATCATTAACGCACAACTGATAATCATCCCTGGAATAAGCATATAAAGTGTCTTTTGTTTGAAATATTCCCACTTAATAACATTCATAGGAATCTGTAAATTATAGATCAGAGCCAGCGCCGTCTTATTTTTATCACTATCTTTTTTATTAAAGTAGACAATAGCAACGATATTAGCCTCCATTGCTATCAACTCGATGGTTAAAAACAGAATATGATATAAGGACATCTGATTTTGATTTTGCTTTCTCATATCTAAAATTGAATGACTTACAGTAATATTCGTATTATAAGACCAGGCATCATAAAGCTTTTCTATAGTACTATTGTCTGCAATGACTTCGTATTTATTTATATTTTCTAAAAAAGATTCATATTCATTCTCATACAAAAAGATATTAAAATAGTTCTTTATAACTTCCATGACGCCATCATAATTATAATACATCTGTGGGTAATAAGAATCTTCTTCTTTAACAACTTCTTTAATAACCACAGGAATTTCAACTGATTCATTCATTATTTCACAATGCAGTACAATTTGCTTGCCTAGAATCGATTTTTCATCCTCATTTTCGTATAAACTCAATAGCTGATCATTGATAATAACTTCATTATCACTAAGCACATAATCTTCATTTTCCAATGGATATACATTAATCCTGTATCTTTTTGAATTAATTTCAAGTGGTTCAAAAGAGACAATCGGCTTTATAACAATATCGATGCCATTTAGAATATTTCTGTCCTCATTATATAAATCCACATATATGACATGACTATTTAATGCTTTGAGGCTGGTTTTAGGCGTAAACATACTCATATCAAAAATATAAAGGGCAATTTGAAAAATTAAGAGTATACTAAAACAAATCGCTGCCATCATCGTCCTTCGCTGGATTATTTGATGAATATAATGATTTAAATTTGACCTCTGATATTTTATATCTGCTTTTGAAGTATCATTTAATCTTTGTTCGTTCCCTTTTGCCTGACAAACCAATTGGCAATCTTGAATTTCATAATGATAATCTAAGTATTTCTCGGCAAAAGATATTTCGTGACTTGCGACAATGACAACTTTATCTTTTGATAATTCTTTCAATAATTTCAATATCAGTTCTTTATTATCAATATCTAACGATTCTGTCGGTTCATCACAAATAATGACATTAGGGTTTTGATAAAATGCTCGGGCAATGCCAACACGCTGTTTCTGTCCGCCGGAAAGTTCATTTGGATAATGGTTTGCTACTTCCTTTAATCCCAATTTTAAAAACAACGATTCATCGAAATTTTTCCCGTGCAAATCAGCACCCATACGAACATTTTCTAACACTGTTAATTCTGGAATTAACTCATAACTTTGAAAAATGCACGATATGGATGCACCTTCAGCAATTCTCTTTCCTGAATTAAAATCCTCATATCCTGCAATGATATTCAATAAGGTCGTTTTCCCACTGCCGCTTTTACCGGACAGCAAGTAAAATCCTGGACTTGAAAAGTCAACATTTAGATGGTCAAAAACAATATGATCCCCATAGGATTTACAAATGTTTTTTAATTCTAACAGCATAGATACCACCTTCCAGTAAAATCATCCCAACCATCGTCAAAATAAATGATAAAAAATAATTGATAAAATTGTATTCTACAATATTGGAAAATCCAATCGAATTCGCTAAATGATTTAACTCATTATTCACCAAAGATAAACAAGCTAGTTGAAAAATCGCTACAGCAAGTAACAACAATACTATTCTTGCTAGTTGTAATAAAAATGAATGATACTGATAGTGACTGATAAGAGCGTTTTCTTTTTTTATTCTCTTATTTAAAAGAATTTGCATAATAATATAAAGCATTATTAATGTGACCAAAGCAAACATGGAAAATACCATCATCGCTGCAGGATCCTGATATCGCTCCGTATTTACCAGTGTCGATGCATTATACACTATAAAATGACTTTCATTAGATTCCAGCAATCTATCTAAACGAGTTGAAATCATTTCTGAATCTTTTTTGGGATCAATCAAGAAATTCATGTATTGATAAGTGACAATGTCAGGATCATAATTAAACATTTCTGAATAAATTTCATCTAATGCACCATCTATTAAAAAGACCTGATCTTCAAATCTTGATTCCATATAAGTAATACCACATATAATAAAAGAATAATCTGCTCGTTCTCTCTGTAACGATGTACAAATTGAAAGTTTAATTTCCTGTCCTATAAGTTCTTCCAGGGACGAGAAACCAAAATATTTAAGAAAATGCGAAGCCACTTTCTTTGTTAGCAGCACTTCATGTGGTTCAACGGGCATATTTCCATAAACTACACTCAATTCAGAATCACTGAATAGTTGATATGGTACGACAGAAACCTCATACTTTCCTGTTCTAAGGACTATATCTGATATTCTTGGCAAAACATCTAATGAAAAATCAAATACACCATACCCTTCGCCATTAAATCCTTCAAAATTTCTGAAATCATAAAAATCATATCTGTCTTTTGGATAACTGTCATTTGGATATTCTTCATCATATGAAGCTAATTCTTCCACACTATAAAGGTATTGCGGAAACGGCTTTATACCCGTTTTTTCATATTCTTCCCAGTAATTTTCTACAATTCTTCGGATGCTGTCAATATTTACTTTTGGTGTAAATGAGGAAGAATCAACATCAATCGTTCGATATTTAGAATGGTCCCACCCTATTTGATAACCGATTATCCCCGGAATATTCTCTTTTGCAAAATAAACATCTTCTTTATGGTATAAATCATAATAATAAAATCTTGTTGATTCCTGAACATTTTCTTCATTAAAAGTGTTACTTCTCCGTATATTATTCCCCTCATTAGGCTGTGATAGAATAACATTTTTTGAATTCATCCAATTTGAAGAAGCTTTAATTGAAAGATTCAATGATGGAAATATAAAAGTTACAACATATATTACCAACACTGTAAAAAATAATAATCCATATTGGAAAAGTGTCTCCTGCCATCTGGATACCATCATCTTATAAAGCAGTTTCATTTGTTTGCGCAGACTTCTTTTTTCCAAAGTATCTTTATGACAAATTTTATTGCAAGTATACGCTTCATCACTAACAATACATCCTTTTCCCATTCGAATAACTCTGTCCTTATATTCTTCAACAATAGCAATATCATGCGTAACAATAATGACAGAAATATCACTGGATATATCTTTTAGCATATTCATAACAGCTTTTCTATTTTCATAATCAAGTGCCGCAGTTGGTTCGTCACAAACCAAATAACTAGCCCGGGTAAGTAAAGAACGAATGATCTGAACACGCTTTTTTTCGCCTACTGATAATTTTTTAACCTTCTTATTCTTTTCTTTTAATTGAAAACGATCCAACAATAGATTAATTTCATTTTTATCATCACTTACAAGTAATAAATTTTCATATATGCTTAAGTTTTCCATTAACATTATTTCTTGTCCTATAATCTCTACTTTGCCATCTTTTTCGATGGATCCCGCATATTCCTGATCATGTCCAGAAATAATATTCAAAAGTGTAGTTTTGCCACAGCCGCTTTCACCTACAATAAAAGTCATACCGTTGTTATCAAATGAAAGATTTATATCAGACAATGCTATTACATCATTATTTTTGTTATGATAAACCTTGCTAACATTGATTAATTTCATACCATCACCTTCTATCTCATTTCAATAGTCAATGTATCCAAATAAAAATCTAATAGGAGATGCCTATATCTCAGTTATTGGCTGACAGTTACTGCCCCGCCCGGCAATAAGTTTTAATTACGTAGATATGTTCCTACTCGATATACTAAAAAAGAAGTTAAAAAGTCTTTACTATTTAATTTCTATATTTTTTCCTTATCATTAACAGAAGTAATACTCATCATTTTAACACTTTACATAATAAATGGGATAAATGCACAAACACCGCGATAAAACAGTGTATATATTACCTCTTCTTCTAAACAGAATTATAATCTACATACTCTGAAATGTAAAGTACTAAATTATTAAGATTTATAAAAAATATAGAGTTAATTACTTTCTTTTAATTAGTAGAGTAATAATAAGGATAAGATATTCAAAAAATAATTGTACTTCTCAGTTAAGAAATTCCTTTTCAACATTTTCTTCAAATATGTAATAAGTTATAGATGACTAGGAACAATGATCTTTACTTTTGGGATTTCATCAATATTTTGAAATATAAAAAGCATGAACTTAAATTATATTTCTTAAGTTCATGCCATAAGCAGATAAACTTCTCTTCAAAATAAATATAAAATCTGTTAAGTGTAACTAACAATACTATTTGCTGAAATAAACCAAAATTCTTCGATTCCAAAGCGTTAATGTTTTATAGAAATCAAAAATGCTCAGCAACAAAAAAACAATTATTTTTCTCTTAATTTTATTCCTCTTGTATGGATTGATTTAGTACATTGATAAATTCCCTAAATTTCTCCCTTCCTAAATCTGTTATCGTATAAGTAGTTCTAGGTTTTTTGTTAACGAACTCTTTTTTAACGGATATATATCCTTCATCAGCTAGCTTATTTGTATGATTTGTCATTGCACCATCCGCACATCGGCAAACTTTTTTCAATTGTGTATACGTTAATTCCGATGTATATAGACTCGCCAAAATCTGCAATCTAATTGTAGAATCAAATATCTTTGATGCATCGACAATTTTATTCAACATATTGAACGATCCTTTTCATTATAATCAAAGCCATTGAATAATGTAATAGAACAAATAATCCATTATCTCTCAAAAATGCCATGATATTAAAACATCTAATTAGTAAAGATGATGGATTTGCGGATGAAAAAAACAAAGAAAACACAATCACCTGTATAAAATAAATAACAATATTTACAATCAAGAATTTTTTCATATTCTTAGTCTTAAAATAAAACGAAAGTAAACTTGAACTAATGATCAAAGTAAGCAAATCTAGGGAAATCGTTTTATACAGACTCATCAAAACTTCACCATTAATATAATACGACAGCGGTATAATAAGTTTAGAAAAAATGAGCAAACAAGGTACTAAACTATAAAATTTTAAAAAATCTTTTTCTTTAATTGACATTTTCCTTTGGTAATAATAAATGTTAGCGAAATACAAAATTAAAATGATGCCATATAATAAGAAATACATTATTCTTACACTTGGAAAATACCATGTTTGACTATATAAATTCAGGTATTCTCCAATTTTTTGATAAATAAAGATGGTGCCAGAAGCAATCGCATAACTTAATAACCATCTCAAAAATATCTTATACATATATCTTTTGGGAGAAATATCATCTTTAATATAATTAGTATCTGCTATTGTCTGATGAACGATATTAAGTATCTCTTTACTATTCACTGAACACCCATCTCCTTCTTTTACCTAATTATAAAAGCAGTCTGCCATTTTGTAAATATTTTAACATAAATCTGCATAAAAATATCCATCAGCACTAACATAAAATAGGTTATTGTAAAGAAGGATTATATGCTCTTTCATTCGCTCACGAAAGCCTGTATAGCTAACTGTTATTGTATCTTAGCTGTTCCGTTATTCAGTGTTAACATCTTATAGCAGTCGTTTAATGATGACTGGCGATGAGAAAATATCAGGGTTCATGATTAAGATTCTGGCAATGTCAATTCGCCGACGTTCACCGCCGGAAAGTTGGGCATTCATCTGATCCATTTTAGTTTCATAACCTTTCTGAAGACTCATGATGAAATCATGGATCCCCGCTCTTTTTGCCGCATTTTGAATATCTTCAAGACTGGCACTTGGAACACCTAAAGCATTTCTATCAGCTCAAAAAATAAATCACTTTTCTAAACGTTCAGTCCTTATTGAGGCTGTCTTTTTTGCATGTTTAAAAGCAGTTGATTAGACAAACCAACTGCTCATTTCATACCATGTTATAATCAAAATCACTTAACTCATTTGATTGATTTAAACATCCTTGTAAAAGTAGATATCTGCGCTTCCTTCCAATGAAGTTCCATTATAAACCTCAGTATCAAAACCACCAATACGAAAGCCATTATTTATATAGGATAAACAAGCAGCTAAGTTGTTGTCCTGTGCTATTGTCCATAGTCCTCGATAGCCATTTGCCAAGGCATATTTAAATGATTCACTAATTAAATCAGTTGCAATATGCTGACCTCGATACGCACTGTTGACCTTCAGATCATACAAATAAAGGTATTTATGCCATTGATGACGCAAAATAGCTAAACCAACGCAAACGGATCCATCGCACGCGCCTAAAAACACATGATCTTTAGCCATCTTCTCAAAACTGTAGTTCTCGTCAGGGAAACAGTCCCAACTTTCCCCTTCATTCTCTGATACGGTATAGTCCCACTTACCATTTTGGTAGGATGGAATCATTTTGCCAAACTTTTTAAAGCGCTCATTTTTGATGTTTATATCATCCGAAGTGCTTTCGGTTATTTCTCGAATAATAATTTCTGACATAAGTGTCCCTCCTTACATCCATTGTCATTTTATCTGGTTCTTTCAAAAAGGTAGTATATCAGATCAACATGAAAAAATCCAGTATATGAATTCAGATAGCATTTCAAAAGACGGGGCTTTAAATTTACTGTAGTTTTGCCGTGCCATTGTCGATCGTTAACAGCTTATTACAGTCTGTTAACGATGACTGACGATGAGAAACCATCAGGTAGGTTTTATCCTGATATTCTTCCTTCAACACTTTCAAAAGACTTTTCTCATTGAGCACATCAAGGTTGCTGGTTGGCTCATCCATTACCAAAATATCAGGGTTCATGATTAAGGTTCTGGCAATGCCAATTCGCTGACGTTCACCGCCGGAAAGGCGGGCATTCATCTGACCCATCTTCGTTTCATAACCTTCCGGAAGACTCATGATAAGATCATGGATACCTGCTCTCTTTGCCGCATTCTGAATATCTTCAAGGCTGGCACTTGGAACACCTAAGGCAATATTAGCGGCAATTGTATCATCAAATAATAATGTGGACTGTTCAAGAACGGTGATATGTTCATGCAGGCTCTTTAAGCTAATTTTTTGAATTGGTATGCCATTGATGCGAATTTCTCCGCTTTCCACATCCCAGAATCTTAACAGCAGCCTAATCAATGTCGATTTACCAATGCCGCTCTTACCGCTAATGCCGATTTTATCTCCTTTATGAATGACAAAAGAGGCATCTTTTAATAAATATGGCGTATTTTCCTGATAGCGGAAAAAGACATGGTCAAATTCAATGGTCTCAATGGTATCCAAATTCACTGGGTTATCATCTTCCACAACCGCTGGTGCCATATCTTCCAAAGTAAACAGCCGGCGGGCAGCGGCATAAGTTTCTAATAAGCTTGATACAACCATTGTTAATGACTGTGTGGACGAAAATGAAGCAGAGACAATGAAGGACAAGAAAATAATATCATTGGCATTCACTGCTGTTTGACCAAAAGCCAGGTAGCTGGACACAGCAATAATCATAATTCTGGCCACATAGACAAAGAAGGTTGGAAAAGACGTGACGCTTTGCCGATGCAGTGTCAGACCATGGGCTGAGCGGTTGACTTCCCTATTCTTTTGAATGAGATGTTCCAGCTGCTTTGGACCATACTGGAAAATCTGAATGTCACGAATCGCATAAACACTTTCCAGAACCATTGATTTAAGCTCAGAAAGTCTTTCACGATAAGACAGCCCGACCTTTTCTCCAACTTTCAGTGCCAGCAGTGGAAAAATAACACAAATAATTAAATATACCGGTAAAAGGGCAGCCACAAACAATGGGTGACAGTGATAAGCAATGATCAAGGTGATAATTGGAAGCAAAATCACTGTACACATTGGCCCAATGGTATGCGCAAAGAAGAATTCAATGGTTTCAATATCAGAAATGGCAATCGACAATATATTGCCTGTATTCTCATCGACAAGGCACGCGGGTGAAAGACGTCTTAACGTCTGAAACATTTCAATTCGCATGTCTGCCAGCAGCTGATAAGCCCCCGCATGGGACACATAGCCTTCCAGAAAGCGACATAACGCTATCAACAGGGCAAAGACAAGCATCATCACAGCATATTGAACTTCTCCATATAAAATCCACAATCCGCCAGATCCCATCAATCCCATTTGGGAGACATTTCCGATAATGCTCGCAAGCGTTGAGACAATGAGTTTATTCTTTACAGTGGAGGCTTTTTTAAACAGACGCTTGTTCAAAGCCAGAAATGAATATCGCTTAGTTTCTTTCATAATCTGTTCCCTCCTCAATCTGATTTTCTAAAATCTGCTGTTCCAAAACCAGAGCATGATATAGTTTTTGTTCTTTCATCAGTTCCTCATGCCTTCCTGACTCAATGACCCGGCCATGTTCCAGAACATAAATACAATCCGCATTTTTAATCGTAGATAAACGATGGGAAATAATAATCAGCGTTTTGGTTTTTGACAGCTGGTGCAGACAATCCCAGATTTCATTCTCACTTTCAATATCTACACTTGAAGTTGCTTCATCAAAAATAATATAAGGCGCACCGCTTAACAAGGCACGGGCAATACCAATTTTCTGTCGTTCGCCGCCAGATAACCGGGCACCTGCATCTCCAACAGTGCTGTATAAGCCATTTTCAAAACTCTCTACTTTCTCTTTCAGTCTGACTTCTTCCAGAGCCTCCCACAGTCTTTCATCACTGCAGTTTTCATCGGCAATTCTTAAGTTGCTAGCAATTGTCCCACTGAAAAGGCCGACATTTTGCGGCACCATGATGATTTCCTGCCGCAGCTTTTCTGTCGAATAAGCACAGATATCCTGTCCATTTAACAGGATTTTTCCTTCCTCTAAATCATCAAAATGCATTAACAGATGGGCAATCGTACTTTTTCCAGATCCCGAACGTCCAACTAAAGCAATGGTTTTCCCCTGCGGGATTTTTAAAGAAACATGATCCAGAATTGTCTTATCCGAACCATAGGAAAATACAGCATCCTTGACTTCAAATCCCTGATAAGGCTGCACCATTGTCTGCATATCTGCTTCTTTTTTGGAAGCATCTATCATCATGATTTCTTCAACTCTGGCTGAAGCAGCGACACCAGCTAAAGCACTGTGTGTTGCACTCATTAAAGAGCGAACAGATCCAAAAAAAGTAAAAGACATCATTAAAATCATTAAAGTATCAGAAAGACTTAAAATGCCCTGATGATACTGTGATACAGCCATCCAGGTGGAGATAAAAATGCTTAAATAAATAATGCCGTCTGACATCAGAAATGATAAAAAGTTAACTTTCATCATCGCCATAATACTCTGACAAAAACGATAGGCTTTTTTAGAAAGTGTATCAGCCCGTTTGTCATCCTGATTAAAAAGCTTTAATGTCACCAGTCCCCGGACGCTTTCAAGATAGTATCCTGTCAAATCTTCCATATCTGACCAATATCTTTTCTTCAATCTTTCTGTATATTGCCTGAAAATATTGTTTAATGGCAAAATGATCACCGAGGCCGCCAAAAGAAATCCAGCAATACTAATAGAGACTGACCTTAGCCTGAAAAACAGATAAAATGGCGCAAATAAACAATAGAAAAGACTTGGCAGATACTTACTGAAATACATCTGCATGGATTCAACTCCATCTACACAGGATGTAATCGCCGAAGTCGGTCCGATTTTCTCAATATGTCCAACATCCAGTTCCAGAACCTTTGAAAAAATAGAGGTTCTCAATTTTTCTCTGGCTTTCGCCGTACAGCGGTATTCCGCTTCTCCAATCAACAGTTCACCGCCAAACATCATCAAAGCATAAAGCAGTGCCCACACGACAGCCTCTTTAGCGGTAAAAAAATTCATATCCAAGTCTGTCAGAGTGCCTAAAAAGCTGGCAATGACACTGGCAAACTCTGTTCCGCCGACAAGTACAATGATTTTCAGAACACAGATTAAAATCATCCAGCCCCAAAGACCCTTTGCCATTCGCAACAGATTTTTATTTAGTAACAGCATGCAATCACCCTCCCCATATATGCAAAGCTTAACCAACAGGTTAGTTTGCGCTAACTACCATGATAGATATTTCCTGTCATTTTGTCAAATAAAATTTTGTAAAATATGCCATTATGCAACAAATTCCGCCTGTCTTCTTCACAAAAAAGGAAATGACAAACTTTTGCCATCTTCCTTGAATGAAGAAATATCAATAACCTCTTCAAATATTGGATACAACTGTGATATACATGAAACAGATAATACAGATACATTTTTATTAACAGCACCATGGTTTTTTTATCGTTTTATATAAAGAGACAAAGACATATGCCAATCTCATCCTAATCATCCATCTATCCTGGGTTATGTTAAATATAAGTATTTCTTTCAAAATAATCTTGCACTTTCTTCATTAATGATTTTACCAAGCGGCATTGAAAGAATACCAAAACTTACATTATTCATAGCATATTTGTATTAATTTTTAATCTAAGCAAAATTCCTGCATATATCGCTAAAATGGGGCATCTGCGACGCCCCATCGGTGCATGTGTGTCAATCCACCGGTG
>Ga0129308_1000908_pt1 | contig 36813 bp, 34 predicted proteins | sample L827metagenome_FD_94440 | JGI IMG/M metagenome (GOLD analysis project Ga0129308, IMG submission 94440) | Ring-tailed lemur group fecal microbial communities from Wisconsin, USA - L827 metagenome | ecosystem: Host-associated > Mammals > Digestive system > Large intestine > Fecal | place: USA...
CCGCTCTGATTTGATGCCATACAGATATCCAATCAAGAGCATTTTGAACATACTGACAGGATCGACAGATGGACGGCCAGTCGCTGGATAATATGGTGCCAGAATATCATAGATGAAGTCAAAGGACACCATCCGATCGACTTTCCGCAGCAGATGGTTCTCCGGAATCAGTGACTCCATATCCACGAAAATCATTGCCATTTGTCTGCTTTGACGTCCCATCATGCCGCATCCCTCCCTATAATCATTGTATCATGGAAAGGTTTTATACGCCACTTTGTCAACAGGTCCAACTCTCAACGGCACCAAGCGTGTAATCTGTAATTTAAAAGTTGCACTACAGCAATATGATAATTACCTATAGACAGCAAGAAACCCTCGCAATGGTTATCATTGCGAGGGTTTCATTTTGTCAAGTGGCTTCATTCCGATATTTTTGTTATCCAACCCAAATCACAACCCAGCGAAGCGGTTGTGATTTGGAAAGGATGAGCGACGGAATGAGTGAGAGATGACGTTTGCTTTGAAAAAAACGTCGTCGCGAACGATATGAAGTCCGCGACGACGTGGCGCAGAAGGGGGGATTCGAACCCCCGCACGGTTTTACCCGCCTACTCCCTTAGCAGGGGAGCCCCTTATAGCCACTTGGGTACTTCTGCATGGCTGTAAGTTCCGGTCACAGGTTCACTTGTTCGAGATAAAAGTGGCGGAGAGAGTGGGATTCGAACCCACGGCTCTTGCGAGTCACCGGTTTTCAAGACCGGCTCCTTAAACCACTCGGACATCTCTCCTCATCTTTATCAATCAGAGGCGAGTGTTATCTTAGCATGTTTTCTCCTGTTTGTCAATAGTTTGCTTCCTATGTCCCCTTTTAAAAACGGCTTGCCGCATTCTTTTTTAAAAACGCACTTTTCTCCCACGTCATTTTATGAATCCTTGCATATTTTTCCCGATTCTTCCCAAACTACCTCCGCACCAATTCAAAAGGAGGTTCTTACCATGAATTCCAATCAGCAGAACAACAACCAGAAGCGCCAAAGCAATCAGGCGCAGGACAGCGTCCAGAACAATCAGAACCAGAACAAAAATCAGAAGAAGAACGAAAACCGGAATCCTTCTGCCCGCTGACTTCCCCATCTATCCTGTATCCCCGTTCTTCCAAACGCGCCGCCAGGTCTCCTGGCGGCGTTTTACTGTCCGTTGCCTTAATATAATATTAAAAATTTCTCCCTTGCAACTTAATCTGTCTGTGATATGCTAGTCTTACCACGAGTACGGCAAGGAGAGGAAGAATCGCCATGACCCACACCATTTTGATCTGCGATGACGACCGGGACATCGTCTCGGCGCTGGACATCTATCTGAGCAGCGAGGGCTACCAGACCGTCAAAGCCTACAACGGGCGGGAAGCTCTGCGGGCCGTGGAGCAAAATGACATCCACCTCATTCTGATGGATGTTATGATGCCTGAGCTGGACGGTATTCGGACCACCGCCAAGCTGCGGGAGGGCAGCAACGTGCCCATTATCCTCCTGACCGCCAAAAGCGAAGACGCGGACAAGATCCTGGGGCTGAATATTGGCGCCGATGACTACATCACCAAGCCCTTCAATCCTCTGGAGGTCATCGCCCGGGTCAAGTCCCAGCTGCGGCGGTACACCAGCCTGGGCGGAGCGGAAAAGGGCCCCGGCCTGCTCTGCGTGGGGCCCATCGCCATGGATGACAGCGCCAAACAGGTGACCGTGGACGGCTCCCCCGTGTCCCTCACCCCCATTGAATATAACATTCTGAAGCTGCTCCTGTCCCACCCGGGACAGGTGTTCTCCTCCGCCCAGATCTATGAGCAGGTGTGGAACGACCCGGCCTACGGCTCAGAAAACACTGTGGCTGTCCATATCCGCCACCTGCGGGAAAAAATCGAGATCAACCCCGCCGATCCTCGGTACTTAAAAGTGGTGTGGGGCCTGGGTTATAAAATCGAAAAGGGGGCCAACGGATGAAGAAGCTGCAGGAAAGCCCCCTGTCCAAGGCGGCGGCGGTGGTCCTGATGCTGGCGCTGACCTTCACGGGAGCTGTATTCGCCCTGAAAGCGGTTCAGGCCGTCCCCTATCTGGATCGTGAGAGCTATCAGGAGACCACGGAGTTTTCCCGCCTGTGCCGGACGTTTGAGGATCAGATCGCCAGTGCCTTCGCTCTGGAGCGGCAGTTGGAAGCGGAGGACCTGACCTATGTGGAGCGGCAGCAGCTGACCCGGGAGCTGGAGCAGCTGAAACAGAGCTTTGACTCCTCCGCCACCAACTTTCGCTTTGTGGTCTGCAATGACGCGGGGGAAGACGTGGCTTTCAACCTGAACGCGGGGGAAGAACTCCCCGCACCGGTCCATTACGCCCGCTTTACGCTGGGGGAACCCTGGGCGGAGGAGCTGTATCAGGCCGGCTATGCGGCCGTTGAGGCCACAGCAGCGGAGGACGGCGTGACCGAGATCACAATCAAGGCGCCGGCGGACCCCGTGTCGTACACCATTGAGTACGCTGTGGTCCCCGGGGAACAGATGCTGGAATCCGGGGTGGAGGACGCGCTCTGTCAGCTGTATCTGCGGTATGATACGGCGACCTCCACGTTCTCGACCTGGGTGGGCGTTGCCGGGAGCTGTCTGGTCCTGGCCGCCGCCTGCATTCTCTTTCTCCTCTGGACCGCCGGACACAAGGCCGGGACGGAAGGGATCGTCCTCACCTGGCAGGAAAAGATCTTCTTTGACCTCTACCTGGCCGCCATGCTGGTGGCCGGGACGGCCGTTTTCGCGGGTGGCTGGTGGCTGTTGGAGTACTACTACCATACCTGCGTGGAGCAGCAGGGTCAGGAGGGTGCTTGGCTCCCCCTGTCCATCGCCGCCCTGTGCACCCTGTTTGCCGCCGTCATCGCCCTGACCCTGCGCACCTTCGCGGTGCGGCTGAAAGGCCGCGCCCTGGCCCGGACCACCCTGCTGTGCCGGGTAATCGTCTGGCTGTGGAGGAAGCTGGTTGAGGCCGGGCGGTGGATGATAGAGCTGGTCCGTTCCCTCCCCTTCCTGTGGCGGACCATCGCCGGATTCCTGGCCTATTTTCTGGCCAACGTAGCCCTGTTTACCGAGGCGCGGTACAACGCTCTGGCCGGAGCGATCTGGTGGTTGCTGAACCTGGCGGTCCTGCTGTTCCTGTGCCGGTGGTCCATGGGCTTCCGCAAGCTGCGCCGGGGCAGCCAGGCCATCGCCGCGGGCAACCTGAGCTATCAGATCGACACCCACCGGATGCCCCACGAACTGCGCTGCCACGCCGAGGACCTGAACAACATCTCAAAGGGGATGGCCGAGGCGGTGGATGAGCAGATGAAAAGTGAGCGGTTCAAGGCCGAGCTCATCACCAACGTCTCCCACGACCTGAAGACCCCCCTCACCTCCATCATCAACTACGTGGACCTGCTGAAGACCACCCAACAGGAGGACCCCAAGGCCCGGGAGTACATCGAGGTGCTGGACCGGAAGTCCCAGCGGCTGAAAAAGCTGACAGAGGACCTGGTAGAGGCCAGCAAAGCCTCCACCGGCGTGCTCAGCGTCAACCGGGAGAAGATCGGCATGGCCCAGCTCATGGACCAGGCCCTTGGGGAGTGGCAGGAGAAGCTGGAGGCCCGGAAGCTCACCCTGGTCACCTCCCTGCCCGAGGGGGAGACCTGGGTGTACGCCGACGGCCGCCACCTGTGGCGGGTGCTGGACAACCTGCTGTCCAACTGCGCCAAGTATGCCATGGAGGGCACCCGGGTCTACCTGGACCTGGTCCGGGGCCACGGTCAGGTGAGCCTGTCGGTGAAAAACATCTCCCGGGAGCCCCTGAACATCCCGCCGGAGCGGCTGATGGAGCGCTTTGTCCGGGGCGAGGAGTCCCGGACCACCGAGGGCTCCGGTCTGGGCCTGTCCATCGCCCGCAGCCTCACGGAGCTTCAGGGGGGCACCTTTGAGCTGGCGGTGGACGGGGACCTGTTCAAAGCCATGGTCACCCTGCCCCAGGCCAACTGAAATGACACAAAACAGGACGTTCCGCCCAAGCGGAACGTCCTGTTTTTCTCTGTCTCTTATTTACAGGCTGGTGTAGCCCATGAGATAGCGGTCCACTTCCCGGGCGGCGGCGCGGCCCTCCTGGATGGCCCACACCACCAGGGACTGGCCCCGGCGGGCGTCGCCGGCGGCGAAGACGCCGGGGACGCTGGTGGCGTAATCCACCGTCTTCAGGTTGGTGCGGGCGTCGGTCTCCACGCCGAAGGCCTGGGCCACATAACGCTCCGGACCCTGGAAGCCGATGGCCACCAGCAGCAGCTGGCAGGGCAGCTCCTCCTCGGTGCCGGGCACCTCGGTCATAATGAGCTTGCCCGTCTTCTTGTCCCGCTTGGTGCCCTCCAGGCGGATGGTCTTGACGGCCCGCAGCTCCCCCTTCTCGTCGGTGAGCAGCTCCTTCACCGTGGTCTGGAAGATGCGGGGGTCCTCTCCGAAGCGGGCGATGGCCTCGTCGTGGCTGTAGTCGTTCTTATTGACCTTGGGCCACTCCGGCCAGCAGTTGTCCGCGGGACGGCGGTCCGGCAGGCGGGGATACTTCACCAGCTGGTGGACCGACTTGCAGCCGTGGCGCAGGGCCACGCCGATGCAGTCGCTGCCCGTGTCGCCGCCGCCCACCACGATGACGTCCTTCCCGGCGGCATTGATGTAGTTGCCGTCCTTCAGCTTGGAGTTCAGGTAGCTCTTGCCCGTGGCGGTGAGGTACTCCATGGCCAGATGGACCCCCTTGGCCTCCCGGCCGGGCACGGTGATGTCCCGGGCCTGGCGGGCGCCGGTGCACAGCAACACGGCGTCATACTCCGCCAGCAGCTCCTGAGCGCTCTTGTCCTTGCCCACGTCCACACCGGTGACGAAGGTGATCCCCTCCGCCTCCAGCAGCTCCACCCGGCGCTTGACGTACTTCTTCTCCAGCTTCATGCTGGGGATGCCGTACATCAGTAGGCCGCCGATCCGGTCATCCCGCTCAAAGACGGTGACGCTGTGGCCCCGCTGGTTCAGCTGGTCGGCCGCCGCCAGCCCGGCGGGGCCGGAGCCCACGATGGCGATGCGCTTGCCGGTGCGGTGGGCGGGGACCCGGGGCTGGATCAGCCCCTGGGCGAAGCCCTCCTCCACGATGCCCAGCTCGTTGTCCTTCACGGTGACGGGGGCTCCGTGGAGGCCGCAGACACAGGCGGCTTCACACAGGGCGGGACACACCCGCCCGGTAAACTCCGGGAAGTTGTTGGCCTTGTGCAGCCGTTCCAACGCCTGGGCCAGGTTCCCGGTGTACAGCAGGTCGTTCCACTCGGGCACCAGGTTGTGCAGGGGGCAGCCGGTATAGCTGCCGCCCAGCTTCACCCCGGACTGGCAGAAGGGTACGCCGCAGTCCATGCACCGCGCCCCCTGCTGGCGGCGGTCCGCCTCGGTGAGCATGGGATGAAATTCCTTCCAATGTTCGATCCGGTCCAGAGGCGCCTGAGCCGGGTTATTCTTCCGGGTATAATCCAAAAATCCTGTTACTTTTCCCATAATACGTTCCCTCCCCCTCAGTCTCTGGTGTTCACATAGAAGGCCTCGATCTCGGCCTGCTCATGGGTCATGCCCTGGTCCTCAAACTCGGCGATGGTGCGCATCATCCGGTCGTAGTCGCGGGGCAGGATCTTCTTGAAGCAGGCAGCCTTCTCGTCCAGATGCTCCAGGATCTCCTTTGCCTTGGGGGAACCGGTGGCCGCCACGTGTTCGGTGAGCATCTGGCGGATCTCGGCGATGTCGTGCTTTTCGGTGACGGGGTCCATGGACACCAGGGCCTTGTTCAGCCGCAGGTACAGGTCACGGTCCTCGTCCCACACATAGGCGATGCCGCCGGACATACCGGCCGCGAAGTTCTTGCCCGTGGGGCCCAGGACTACCACCCGGCCGCCGGTCATATACTCGCAGCCGTGGTCGCCCACGCCTTCCACAACCGCCCAGGCCCCGGAATTGCGGACGGCGAAGCGCTCGCCCGCCATGCCGTTGATGAAGGCCTTGCCTCCGGTGGCGCCGTAGAGGGCCACGTTGCCGATGATGATGTTCTCATCGGGCTTGTAGGCGGCGTTCTTGGGGGGATAGACGATGATCTTGCCGCCGGACAGGCCCTTGCCCATATAGTCGTTGCAGTCGCCCTCCAGTTCCAGGGTCAGGCCCTGGGGGATGAAGGCGCCGAAGGACTGGCCTGCGCCGCCGGTACACTTGATGGTAAAGGTGTCTTCCGGCAGGGAGTTGCCGTGGATGCGGGTGATGTCGCTGCCCAGGATGGCGCCCAGGGTACGGTCGGTGGAGGTGACGGGGATGGAGACCGTCTTCTTCTCCCCGGCGGGCAGGGCGTTTTTCAGCTTCTTCAGCAGCTTCATGTCCACCGTCTTCTCCAGCTCAAAGTCGAAGGCGTCGGCGGGGTCGAAGTGGCGCTTCACGTTCTGTCCCTCATAGGGGTTGGACAGGATGGCGGATAGGTCTACGGTGGCCGCCCGCTCGTTGACAGCGTGCTCCCGCACATGCAGCAGGTCGGTGCGGCCCACCAGCTCCTCCACCGTGCGGACGCCCAGCTTGGCCATGTGCTCCCGCAGGTCCTGAGCCACGAAACGCATGAAGTTGATGACATACTCGGGCTTGCCGATGAAGCGCTTGCGCAGCTCCGGGTTCTGGGTGGCGATGCCCATGGGGCAGGTGCCCAGGTTGCACACCCGCATCATGACACAGCCCATAGTCACCAGGGCGGCGGTGGCAAAGCCGAACTCCTCGGCCCCCAGCATGCAGGCGATGGCCACATCCCGGCCGGTCATCAGCTTGCCGTCCACCTCCACGGCCACCCGGGAGCGCAGGCCGTTCATGATCAGGGTCTGGTGGGTCTCGGCCACGCCCAGCTCCCAGGGGACGCCGGCGGTGTGGATGGAGCTTCTGGGAGCGGCGCCGGTGCCGCCGTCATAGCCGCAGATCAGCACCACCTGGGCTCCCGCCTTGGCCACGCCGGCGGCGATGGTGCCCACGCCCGGCTCCGCGCACAGCTTGACGGAGATCCGGGCCTGGCGGTTGGCGTTTTTCAGGTCGTAGATCAGCTGGGCCAGGTCCTCGATGGAGTAGATGTCGTGGTGAGGCGGCGGGGAGATCAGGGTGACGCCGGGGGTGGAGTGGCGGGTCTTGGCCACCTCGGGGGTGATCTTCTTGCCGGGCAGGTGGCCGCCCTCGCCGGGCTTGGCGCCCTGGGCCATCTTGATCTGGATGTCCTGGGCAGACACCAGGTACTCACTGGTGACGCCGAAGCGGCCGGAGGCCACCTGCTTGATGGCCGAGTTGGTGATGGTGCCGAACCGGGCGGGGTCCTCGCCGCCCTCGCCGGAGTTGGACATGCCGCCCAAGGTGTTCATGGCGATGGCCATGCACTCGTGGGCCTCCTTGGAGATGGAGCCGAAGGACATGGCTCCGGTCTTGAAACGCTTTACAATGGAATCCACGCTCTCCACCTCGCTGAGGGGGATGGGGGTATCGGCGTACTTCATCTCCATCAGGCCCCGGAGGGTATGGGGCTTGCCGGCGTCATCCACCAGGGTGGTATACTGCTTGAAGGTCTCGTAGCTCCCGGTCCAGGCCGCCTGCTGGAGCAGGTGGATGACCTCGGGGTTGTACATGTGGTCCTCCTGGCCCGCCCGGACCTTATGCTCGCCCAGGCTGTCCAGGGTAGGATCGCCGCCCAGGCCCAGGGGGTCGAAGGCCTGGGAATGGTGGGCGTCCACCAGCTGCTCGATCTCTTTCAGACCGATGCCGCCCACCCGGCTGAGGGTGCCGGTGAAATACTCATCCACCACGTCCTTGTTGATGCCCACCGCCTCGAAGATCTGGGCGGACTGGTAGGACTGGATGGTGGAAATGCCCATCTTGGAGGCGATCTTCACGATGCCGCCCAGAATGGCCTCGTTATAGTCCTTGACGGCGGTGTGGTAGTCCTTGTCCAGCAGGCCCTGGTCGATGAGGGCGCCAATGGTGTCGTGGGCCAGGTAGGGGTTCACCGCCCGGGCGCCATAGCCCAGCAGGGCGGCGAAGTGCTGCACATCCCGGGGCTCGGCGGACTCCAGCACAATGGAGATAGCCGAAGACTTCTTGGTCCGGATCAGGTAGCGCTCCACGGCGGAGACAGCCAGCAGAGAGGGGATGGCCACATGGTTCTCGTCCACGCCCCGGTCGGACAGGATGACGATGTTGGCCCCGTGGCGGTAGGCCCGGTCCACGGTGACGAACAGGCGGTCCAGGGCCCGCTTCAGGGGGGTGTTCTTGTAGTAGAGAATGGAGACGGTCTCCACCTGGAAGCCGTCCTTCTTCATGGACTGGATCTTCATCAGCTCCACGGAGGTGAGGATGGGCTTGTGGATCTGGAGGGCGTGGGCGTTCTCCGCCTTCTCCTCCAGCAGGTTGCCGTCGTTGCCCACATAGACGGTGGTATCAGTGACCACGCTCTCTCGGATGGCGTCGATGGGCGGGTTGGTCACCTGGGCGAAAAGCTGCTTGAAGTAGTTGAACAGGGGCTGTTCGTGGTCGGACAGGACGGCCAAGGGGGTATCGATGCCCATGGCGGCGGTGGGCTCGGCGGCGGTGCGGGCCATGGGGAGGATGGTGTTCTTCACGTCCTCATAGGAGTAGCCAAAGGCCTTCTGCAGCCGGGTCAGCTCCCCGTTGGTGTAGGACTGGACCTTCTTGTTGGGGATGGGCAGGTCCTTCAGGCGAATGAGGCCCCGGTCCAGCCACTCGCCGTAGGGCTGGCGGGCGGCGTAGGTGTCTTTCAGCTCCTTGTCGTCGATGATGCGGCCCTGGACCGTGTCCACCAGCAGCATCTTGCCGGGCTGCAGGCGGGACTTCTTCACGATATGGGAGGCGTCCACATCCAGGGCGCCCACCTCGGAGGACAGGATCAGCTTGTCGTCGTCGGTGATGTAGTAGCGGCTGGGGCGCAGGCCGTTGCGGTCCAGAACTGCGCCCACGGTGTCGCCGTCGGAGAACAGGATGGAGGCCGGGCCGTCCCAGGGCTCCATCATGATGGCGTAATACTGGTACAGGTCCCGCTTGGCCCGGGAGATGTTGTCGTCCTTCATCCAGGGCTCGGGGATGGTGACCATGACGGCCAGGGGCAGCTCCATCCCGCTCATCACCATGAACTCCAGGGTGTTGTCCAGCATGGCCGAGTCGGAGCCGGAGCCGTTGATGACGGGGAAGACCTTATCCATGTCGTCGTCGGACATCACCGGGCTGTGGAGGGTCTCCTCACGGGCCAGCATCCGGTCCGCGTTGCCCCGGATGGTGTTGATCTCACCGTTGTGGCAGATAAAGTGGTAGGGGTGGGCCCGCTCCCAGGAGGGATTGGTGTTGGTGGAGAACCGGGAGTGGACGCAGGCAATGGCGCTCTTATAGTCCTCGTCCTGCAGGTCGCAGTAGAACTGGCGCAGCTCCGCCACCAGGAACATGCCCTTGTAGACGATGGTCCGGCTGGACAGAGAGGGGACGTAGGTGTTGTCGTTGGACTGCTCAAACACCCGTCTGGTGATGTACAGCTTCCGGTCGAAGGCCAGGCCCTTCTCCACCCCCTTGGGGCGGCGGATAAATGCCTGCTGAATGTTGGGCATCTTTTCCAGCGCCTTCTGGCCCAGCACCTCCGGACACACCGGAACCTTCCGCCAGCCCAGAAACTCCATGCCCTCCTTGGCCACGATGACCTCGAACATCTTCTTGGCCTGGTTGCGCTTCAGGGTGTCCTGGGGGAAGAAAAACATACCCACGCCATAGTCCCGCGGACCTTCCAGCTTGATCCCGGCCTCCGCCGCCGCTTTGGCGAAGAAGTCGTGGGAGATCTGGAGCAAAATGCCCACGCCGTCGCCGGTCTTGCCCTCGGCGTCCTTACCGGCCCGGTGCTCCAACTTCTCCACGATCTTCAGGGCGTCGTCCACCGTCTGGTGGCTCTGCCGCCCCTTGATGTCCACCACCACGCCGATGCCGCAGGCATCGTGTTCCAATTCAGGGTAATACAGCCCCTGCTGGTGATAGCCCTCTTGTCTGCTCTGTTCCATCATGCTCATTCCCTCTTTTCGTGATCGGTCGTTTGATGCTACATTTGCAGCCTCCCAAATTTTTGCAAGTTTCAATTCAAATTTTGCATATTTTTGTGGATTGCTCCGATTATAACCCAGAAACCCCTGGAATTTCAATTGTCTAATTTTCGCAATTTGCAATCGTTTAAAATTCAAATTTCATAAGTTTTGATAAATCACACCGGTAAAGTGCTGATTTACTCCTTTATCGGTCAATAAAAGCGCCCCCCGGAAGCCATTCCGGGGGGCGCTTTTATGAGATTGCTCAGATTCAGAGGACGGATTTGACCCGCTCCACAGCCTCTTTGGTGGCCTGGGCGTCGCCGAAGGCCGTCAGGCGGACAAAGCCCTCGCCGCTGGGACCGAAGCCGGCGCCGGGTGTGGTAGCCACATTGGCCCGGTCCAGGACCAGGTCAAAGAAGTCCCAGGAGCCCATGCCGTTGGGGGTCTTCAACCAGATGTAGGGGGCGTCCACGCCGCCGTAGCAGGTGAATCCGGCGGAGGTCAGGCCCTCCCGGATGACCGCTGCGTTCTGGCGGTAGTAGTCGATGGACTCCATGATCTGGGCGTGGCCCTCGGGGGTGTAGATGGCCGCGGCACCCCGCTGGACCACATAGGGCACGCCGTTGAACTTGGTGCACTGGCGGCGGTTCCACATCTTGTTCAGACTGGCGCCGTCCCGCTCCAGCTCCATGGGCACCACGGTGTAGGCGCAGCGGTTGCCGGTAAAGCCGGCGGTCTTGGAGAAGGACCGGAACTCGATGGCGCAGGTGCGGGCGCCCTCGATCTCATAGATGGTGTGGGGAATATCCGCTCCGGTAATGAAGGCCTCATAGGCGGAGTCGTACAAAATGACGGAGCCGTTGGCATTGGCATAGTCCACCCAAACCTTCAGCTGCTCCCGGGTAGCCATGGCGCCGGTGGGGTTGTTGGGGAAGCACAGGTAGATGATGTCCGCCTTCTCCTTGGGCGGCTCGGGAGAAAAGCCGTTGGACTCCACGCAGGGCATATAGACCAGTTTGTTCCAGCGGCCCAGTTCCTCCTGGAAGTCGCCGGCCCGGCCGGCCATGGCGTTGGTGTCCACATAGACGGGGTACACAGGGTCGCACACCGCCACCACGTTGTCCACCCCGAAGATGTCGCCGATGTTGCCGCAGTCGCTCTTGGCGCCGTCGGAGACAAAGATCTCCTCCGGCTTGATGTCCACGCCCCGGGCGGCGTAATCGCACTGGGCGATGGCTTCCCGGAGGAAGGCATAGCCCTGCTCCGGACCGTAGCCGTGGAAGCCCTCGTAGGTACCCATCTCATCCACGGCCTTGTGCATGGCCTCGATGACGGCGGGGACCAGGGGGCGGGTCACGTCGCCGATGGACAGCTTGGTGATCTTGGCCTCGGGGTGGGCGGCGGAGTAGGCGGAGATCCGCCGGGCCACCTCGGAAAACAGATAGCTGCCGGGCAGCTTCAGATAGTTTTGATTGACTTTTACCATGGTAAACAGCTCCTTTGTGCAGTCGCTTCTGCCGCTTTTGTTGGTATTATCACCGATTTTCCAACTGTTGTCAATGTATAAATTTCTCCCCGCCGGGAGACGCCGCGGCGGGAAGGCGGAACGCAGCCCCACGCGCCACGGCTCGCCCAGTCCGCCGCTCCGGGGCGCTCAGGGCAGCGGAAGATCGCCCTGTCAATCCTCTGTCTCCCCCTCAAAGACCGTTCTGGCCGGACCCGTCATAAAGACCCGTCCGTCCCGCTCCTCCAGTCCCAGGGTCCCGCCGGGCAGCCGGAGGTTGGCGGCGGAGCCGCACAGTCCCAGCTTCCGGGCGGCCGCGAAGACGGCGCAGGCCCCGGTGCCGCAGGCCAGGGTGATCCCGCTGCCCCGCTCCCACACCCGGACCGCCAAACTGTCCGGTCCGTTCAGCGCCGCGAACTCCACATTGGACCGCTCCCGCAGGCCGGGATGCCGTTCCAGCTCCGGCCCCAGCCGCTCCAGCTCCACTTGTTCCGGGTCCCGGCAGAAAATGACGGCGTGGGGATTCCCCATGGAGACCTGGACCGCGTCAAAGCGCTCCCCTTCCGCCTCCAGCGTCACGCCGGGGAACAGGGCCGGTTCCCCCATATCCACCGTCACCCGCTCCACTTTTCCGCCTGCCACCTGCAGTTCCAGCCCCCGCGGGCCGGCGTCCGTGTCGATGGTGAGGCAGGTCTTTCGGGTCAGGCCCCGGTCGTAGACGTACTTCCCCAGGCACCGGATCCCGTTGCCGCACATGGCCCCCCGGGACCCGTCGGCGTTGTACATCTCCATGGTGAAGTCTCCGTTCCGCCCCGGCTTGATACAGATCAGGCCGTCCGATCCCACCCCGAAATGCCGGTCGGACAGCCGCACCGCAAGCTCCGGCAGGTCTGAAGGCTCCCAGCCCATACAGTTGAGGTAGATGTAGTCGTTTCCCAGCCCTTCCATTTTTGTAAAACGCATGATGCTCCTCCTTATCATGGAAAAGGACCGGCGGCATACCCGCGCCGCCGGTCCCATATGGATGCCTAATATATGATATGCGCCGCCGGCCCCACTCATTCCACCGGCTGTGTTTCCAGTTCCGCGATGATCTGGCGGGCGGTCTGGGTCAGGCGGGTTCCCGCGTCCATGCTCCGCTTCTGGAGCGTCCGGTGGGCCTCGTCCTCGCTCATGCCCTTGTGCTGCATCAGCAGCTTTTTCGCCTTGTCCACCAGTTCCTGCTCCGCGGAGCTCCGCCGGGGGCGGACAAAGCGCTCCATCCGGTGCCCAAATTGGATCAGGAGCCGAACTGTAGAGATTGCCTCCTCCTTCCGGATGGGAGTGGCCAGCTTGAAGACCTCCCGGCTGACGCAGGCGTCCAGAATATGCTGGGGGCCCACCAGGAGCAGAGCGCAGGAGGGCGGCAGGTCCTCATACAGCCATTCCGCGGGGCCGTCGGTCAGATGGGGCCCGCACACCACGCAGTAGACCTGCTGTCCGCTGAGATACCGCCGCACCTGGTCCCCGGAATGGCAGGTCAGACACCGGGCGGTGCCGGTACTCTCCAGCAGGTCGCTGAACCGCTGGCTCATGGCGGTATTTTCAAAGGCCACGATTACGGTCTCCACGTCTCCTCACTCCTTTCCGCCCCTATCGTCCCAGGGGAATCAATAGGTCACCAGATATTTGTCCAGCTCCCAGCTGGACACCCGGGTCTGGTACTCCCTCCACTCCTTCATCTTGCCCTTGATGTAATGACGGGCCACATGCTCTCCCAACACATCCATAATCAGTTCGTCCTGCTCCATGGCCTCCAGGGCGTCCTCCAGAGTTTCGGGCAGGGCGTGGATGTTCCGGGCGGCCCGGACCTCGTCATCCATCTCATAGACGTTGTCGGTGATCTCCGGCGGGGGGGTGAGTCCCCGGGCGATCCCGTCCAGGCCGGCCGCCAGACAGGCCGCCACCGCCAGATAAGGATTGCAGGAGGGGTCCGGGCTGCGCAGCTCCACGCGGGTGGTCTGCCCCCGGACGGCGGGGATGCGGATCAGAGTGGACCGGTTGGAGGCCGACCAGGCCTTGTACCTGGGGGCCTCATAGCCCGCGCCCAACCGCTTGTAGGAGTTGACCAGAGGATTGGTCAGGGCGGTGAAGCCGCTGACGTGCTCCAGCAGTCCGGCGATAAAGGAATAGGCCGTCTGGGACAGCTGGCGCTCCCCGCTCTCGTCAAAGAACACGTTCTTTCCATCCTTGAACAGGGACATATTCAGGTGCATCCCGGATCCGGCGATCCCGTAGATCGGCTTTGGCATAAAGGTGGCGTGGAGGCCGTTCTTCTGGGCCAGGGTCTTCACCGCCAGCTTCAGGGTCATGATCTTGTCCGCCCCGTCCATGGCGTCCACATACTTGAAATCGATCTCATGCTGTCCCACGGCGCACTCGTGGTGGCTGGCCTCGATCTCAAAGCCCATCTGCTCCAGGTTCATGCACACCTCGCGGCGGGTGGACTCCCCGTGGTCCAGGGGACCCAGGTCGAAATAACCCGCCTCGTCCCGGGTCTTGGTGGTGGCGTGGCCCTGTTCGTCGGTCTCAAAGAGGAAAAACTCCAGTTCCGGTCCAATATTGAAGGTATCAAACCCCATATCATTGGCCCGCTTCAGCACCCGGCGCAGCACGCCCCGGGGATCGCCCACAAAGGGGGTCCCGTCGGGATTGTACACATCGCAGATCAGCCGGGCCACCTTGCCCTGGGCGGGACGCCAGGGGAAAATGGTGAAGCTGTTCAGGTCGGGGTACAGGCACTGGTCCGACTCGTTGATCCGGGTGAAGCCCTCGATGGAGGAGCCGTCGAACATGATCTGGTTGTTGACCGCTTTCTCCACCTGGGAGGCGGTGATGGCCACGTTCTTCATCTGACCGAAAATATCCACAAACTGCATGCGGATAAACTCGATCTCCTCCTCCTCCACCATCCGGATAATATCTTCCTTGGTATAACCCATGGCGGATCTCTCCTTCCATCTGTTTCATTCTCCGCGCCACTTCACCGGCGCGGACCTTTCACATACCGTGAGTATGACACCAACCCTCCGGCCCTGTCAAGGACTTTTTGAATCGCCCCTGCTCGTTTCTGGCAGATTTTATAAAAATTACTGATGATTTCCGGTTCTCTTTCGGTTTTTCCGCATTTTCTCCGTCCGCTCCTGCATTTTTTCGCCGTCCCGGCGTCCATTCTTGGTGAGATTTCCCACATCCCCCCGGCAAAGCCCCCGCCAACTTTAGGCACAATTCTGCCTTGCAAAAAAAGTCTGGATAGGGTATCGTATTAGTCAGTAGATTTGCTTGCGCCCCAGGGGGCAGGCATTGGCTGTGAAACGTTTGAGACAATGGTGTCCGCCCAGGGCATTATTGTCTTCTTTTTTGTTTCCGGCCTGTCCCAGAATCAATTGAAAGGGTTGAACAGTATGAGCGTCAACATCTCTGAGATTTTCGGCTCCAACGTATTCAGCATGTCCGTGATGCGCGAGCGCCTGCCCAAGAAGGCCTATGCCGAAGTGGTGGACGTGATGGAGCACGGCGGCAACATCAGCATGGCTACCGCCGACATCGTGGCCAACGCCATGAAGGACTGGGCCGTGGAAAAGGGTGCCACCCATTACACCCATTGGTTCCAGCCTCTGACCGGCGTCACCGCCGAGAAGCACGACTCCTTTATCACCGCCCCCAAGGACAGCAAGACCCTGCTGCAGCTCACCGGCAAGCAGCTCATCATGGGCGAGCCCGACGCCTCCTCCTTCCCCTCCGGCGGCCTGCGCGCCACCCACTACGCCCGGGGCTACACCGCCTGGGACATGACCTCCCCCGCTTTTGTCAAGGAGATGTCCTGCGGCACCATCCTGTGCATCCCCACCATTTTCGTCTCCTATAACGGCGAGGCGCTGGACAAGAAGACCCCCCTGCTGCGCTCCATGGAGGCCATCAACACCCAGGCCCTGCGTATCCTGCGGCTGTTCGGCAACACCGAGGCCAAGAAGGTCGTCCCCTCCGTGGGTCCCGAGCAGGAGTATTTCCTGGTGGACCGCGAGAAGTACCTGAAGCGCCGCGACCTGATCTACACCGGCCGCACCCTCTTCGGCGCCCCCGCCCCCAAGGGCCAGGAGCTGGAGGACCAGTATTTCGGCGTCATCCGCTACCGCGTGGGCAAGTTCATGGCCGACCTGAACCAGGAGCTGTGGAAGCTGGGCATTCCCGCCACCACCCAGCACAACGAGGTGGCCCCCGCCCAGCATGAGATGGCTCCCGTCTACAGCACCTGCAACCTGGCCGTGGACCAGAACCAGCTGGCCATGGAGACCATGAAGCGGGTCGCCACCAAGCACGGCCTGGTGTGCCTGCTCCACGAGAAGCCCTACGCCGGCGTCAACGGCTCCGGCAAGCACAACAACTGGTCCATCGGCACCGATACCGGTGAGAACCTGCTGGACCCCGGCGATACCCCCAATGAAAACCTCCAGTTCCTGCTGGTGCTGGCCTGCATCATGAAGGCTGTGGATACCCACGCCGACCTGCTGCGCTGCTCCGCCTCCTGCGTGGGCAATGAGCACCGTCTGGGCGCTCAGGAGGCTCCTCCCGCCATCATCTCCATCTTCCTGGGCGACCAGCTGGACGGCGTGGTCAACCAGATCGTCTCCAACGCTGACTCCATCAAGCTGCTGACCGCCTCCAAGCTGGACTCCGGTGTTTCCACCGTCCCCGTCATCAAGAAGGACGCCACCGACCGGAACCGCACCTCCCCCTTCGCCTTCACCGGCAACAAGTTTGAGTTCCGCATGGTGGGCTCCTCCGACTCCATCGCCGATGCCAACGTCACCCTGAACGCCATCGTGGCCGAGGCCTTCTGTGAGGCCGCCGACATTCTGGAGAAGGCCGAGGACTTCCAGAGCGCCTGCACCAAGCTGATCCACGACTGGATGACCAAGCATCAGCGCATCGTCTTCAACGGCAACGGCTATTCCGAGGAGTGGGTGGAGGAAGCCGCCCGCCGCGGTCTGCCCAACCTGCCTTCCCTGGTCAACGCTGTCTCCTCCCTCACCACCCCCAAGGCCGAGGAGCTGTTCACCAAGTTCGGCATCTACACCAAGTCCGAGCTGGAGTCCCGTGCCGAGATCATGTATGAGACCTACGCCAAGGTGCTGAAGATCGAGGCGCAGACTATGATCCACATGGCCGGCAAGCACTACATCCCCGCCGCCATCCACTACAACACCCGTCTGGGCCAGTCCATCGCCTCTGTGGCCGCCGCCTCTGCCGAGGCCGACCTGTCCGTCCAGAAGGACCTGCTGGTCCGGTGCAGCGCTCTGCTGGCCGAGGCCGCCAAGGCTCTGGATGAGCTGAAGGTCCTCCTGCCCCAGGTGGACTCCATGGATGACGTGGAGGCTATGGCCCACGCTTATCACGACCAGATCGTTCCCGCTATGGCTGCCCTGCGCAAGCCCGTGGACGAACTGGAGCTGCTGGTGGACAAGGACATCTGGCCCGTTCCCACCTACGGCGACCTCATGTTTGAGGTTTAACCCTTTGCTCGTTCCTTTTCCTTATATTCCTTTTCTGCCAAAAGCCCCGCGTCCTATGGACGCGGGGCTTTTGGTACGCTGCGGAAAAATACCTCCGCTTTTCCGCCGAACCGTTCCCAGGTCCGCCGGGAGCGGTACCCCGGTACGGTCCGCCGTACCTGGTATCCTCAAACTGCGTACTTGCGAACATTTTTCGTATATAGTATATTTTATGTACCATAACACGTCAAGGAGAGACCGCTATGAAAACCGCCATTGTCTACTACTCCCAGCACCACGGAAACACCAAAAAGCTCATCGACGCCATCGCCGCCCAATACGAGGTCACCCTGATCGACGCCGCCCAGACCCCCAGCGCCTCCCTGGAGGACTACGACCGGATTGGATTCGCCTCCGGTATCTACTACTCCAAGTTCCACAAGTCCGTCCTTCAAATTGCCGAACAGGATCTTCCTGAGGGAAAAGAAGTCTTTTTCCTCTACACCTACGGCGCCAGGAAGGACGGATATACCAAGTCCATCGCGGAGGTTGTCCGGAAAAAGTCCGCCCGTATTCTGGGTGAGTTCGGCTGCCCGGGTCTGGACACCTTCGGCCCCTTCAAGCTGGTAGGCGGAATCGCCAAGGGGCATCCCAGCCAGGAGGACTGCGGCGGAGCTGTCCGGTTCTACGGGAGCCTGCCCTCCTGATTTGCGGTCCCGGACAAAATCAAGCGGATGGAGACGCTGCCTGTCTCCATCCGCTTTTCTTGTTATTCCGCTTCTTTCACTTCGATGGGATACTTCCCGGTGAAGCAGCCCTCACAGAACCCGCACTTAGCGTCCGGCGCCAGCTGATGCAGGCCCTCCATAGACAAATAGCCCAGGCTGTCCGCTCCGGCGATCCGGCAGATCTCCTCGATGGTGTTGTGGCAGGCGATGAGCTTCTCCTTGTTGGGGATGTCGGTGCCGAAGTAACAGGGGGAGATGAAGGGGGGCGAGGACACCCGCATGTGGACCTCGGTGGCCCCGGCCTCCCGGAGCAGGTTGATGATCTGGCGGCAGGTGGTGCCCCGGACGATGGAGTCATCCACCATGACCACCCGCTTGCCCGCCACCTCGCTGGCCAGGGCGGACAGCTTGATCCGCACCGCCTGTTCCCGGCTCTGCTGGTCGGGGGTGATAAAGGTGCGGCCCACATAACGGTTTTTCACAAATCCCATGCCGTTGGGGATGCCGCTCTCCAACGCGTAGCCCCGGGCGGCGTCCAGGCCGGAGTCGGGCACGCCCACCACCAGGTCGGCTTCCACCGGGTACTCCCGGGCCAGCAGCCGGCCGGCGTTCACCCGGGCCTGATGGACCGACTGGCCGCAGATCACCGAGTCGGGACGGGCAAAATAGATGTATTCAAAGATGCACATGTGGGACAAGCCCCGGCAGTTATCCCGGATAGAGGTGACCTTTCCGTCTTGGACCACCACCACCTCGCCGGGGTCCAGCTCCCGCTCCACCTTGCCGCCCACCGCCTCGATGGCGCAGGACTCGGAGGCAAACAGGATGGCCTCTCCCTTCCGGCCCATGCACAGGGGGCGGAAGCCCCAGGGGTCCCGGCAGGCGATCATCTTTTGCGGGGACATGATCAGCAGAGAAAAGGCGCCCCGCAGTTCCGCGGTGGCCCGGCACACCGCCTCCTCCACGCTGCCGCAGTGCAGCCGCGCCTGGGCGATGGCGTAGGCGATCAGCTCGGAGTCGCTGGTGGTGTGAAAAATGGCACCCTTGTACTCAAAGCTCTGGCGCAGCTTGTCCACATCCACCAGGTTCCCGTTGTGTACCACCGCCAAGGTACCCTTCACATATTTGATGGTCAGCGGCTGGGCGTTTTCCCGCTCTCCGGCCCCCGTGGTGGCGTAACGCACATGGCCCACCGCCATGGTGCCGTTGAGGCGTGCCAGCGTTTTTTTGTCAAAGACGTCGCTGACCAGCCCCACATCCTTATAAAAAGACTGCTCCCGGTCATTGATGGTGGCGATGCCGCAGGCCTCCTGCCCGCGGTGCTGGAGGGCGTACAGGCCATAATAAGTGGTCTGGGCACAGTTCCCCGCCGGGTCGCAGATTCCGAATACACCACACTCCTCATGGAGCCCCCAATCCATCGTCTTCTGTTCCGTCCAGTCTTCCATATGGTATCGTTCCCCTTCCTCTGCCTAAAAAGAGCGCAACGGCACCTGTGTCCAGGCGCCGTTGTCCGTACGCATTATTATACTATAAATTATTTTTTCATTTCAACCAAAACCTCCCGGTCAAACCCGCCCATATCTTGCCTGGATTTTCTCCTTTTCTGGTGAAAACTTCACAATAGCCGGTCCCGGCAGGCAGAACGCGCTTTCCTTTCCCGTTCCGGACGATGTTTTTCTCCGTCCGCAAGAAAAAATGCTACACAAGTCAGGGAAAATATGGTACAATATTTTCACAATTTTAACATCTGGGGAGGTATCCGCCATGAAGTGTCCCTTCTGTTCTCATCTGGAAAGCAAGGTCGTCGATTCCCGTCCCGCCGACGAGGGCGCCAGCATCCGCCGCCGCCGGGAGTGCCTGGCCTGCCACAAACGCTTCACCACCTATGAGACCATGGAGAGCCTGCCCCTGATGGTGATCAAAAAAGACGGCAGCCGCCAGAGCTTCGACCGCACCAAGGTGCTGGCCGGCCTGATCCGCGCCTGTGAGAAGCGTCCCGTCTCCTACAACACCCTGGAAAACATGGTCAACGAGATCGAACAGGTCCTCCAGAACAAAATGGAGCGCGAGGTCAGCTCCGCCGAGATCGGCGAGCTGGTCATGGAGCGGCTGAAAAAGACCGACGAGGTGGCCTATGTCCGTTTCGCCTCGGTATACCGACAGTTCAAGGACATCAACACCTTCATGCATGAGCTGAACAAGCTGTTGGAGGACAAGTAAGACCCCTCAATTCTTCGCGCCGCCGGAGTGCTCCGGCGGCGTTTTTATCTCCTTTTTGAAAAACCTTCTTCCGATCCGGACTGTTCCCGCCAAGCCAAGCATACCTCTTTCCATGAGGTGATGCGCATGACCATGCTGTCCAAGGCCGCCGACGCCCTCTGGAATCCCTGGCTGCTGGGGCTGTTCCTGCTGACGGGACTGGTCTACTCCCTGGGTTCCGGCTTTTTCCAGCTGTTTGAAATCCGGCTCTGGCTGAGGACTACCCTGGGTTCCCTGCTCCGTCCCAAAACAAAAAACGGCGCCGGACTGTCCCCCCTCCAGGCCCTGGCCACCGCCCTGGCCTCCACCATGGGCACCGGCTCCATCGCCGGGGTGGCCGCCGCCCTCACCCTGGGCGGCCCGGGCGCCATCTTTTGGATGTGGGTGTCCGCCTTTCTGGGGATGATGACGGGATGCGGAGAAAAGCTGCTGGCCGTCCAGTACCAGCGGACCGCCCCGGAGGGCGGATTCCAGGGCGGACCTATGTTTTACCTCCGGGACGGGGTGGGTTCTCCCCTCCTGGCCGGGTGGTTCGCCCTGGCCTGTCTCCCCGCCACCCTGGCGGGGGGAGATCTGGTCCAGTCCTCCTCCATTGCCCTCTCCCTGGAGGCGGTCTTCGGCTGTGGCCGTCTGGCCTCTGGCCTGTGCACCGCCCTGCTGGCCGGACTGGTGATGGTGGGCGGCATTGGCCGGATCGCCGGGGTGTCCTCCGCCCTGGTCCCCGCCATGGCCCTGCTCTATCTGGGCAGCGGAGCTGTGGTGCTGTGCTGCCGCGTCCCCGCCCTGCCGGATGCCTTTTGCGCCATCTTTTCCCACGCTCTCTCCCCCTCCGCCGCCCTGGGCGGCGGGGCGGGCTGGACCCTGGCCTCCGCCCTGCGCTACGGGGTGGCCCGGGGGGTGTTCACCAACGAAGCGGGACTGGGCACCTCCGCCATGGCCCACGGCGCCGCCCGGACGGACCGCCCTGCCCGCCAGGGCATGTGGGGTATTTTCGAGGTCTTTTTGTCCACTCTTGTGGTGTGCACCATGACCGCCCTGGTCATTCTGGTCAGCGACGCATGGCAGTCGGGCGACCCCAATGGCGCCACCGGAGCCCCCCTCACCGCCGCCGCCTTCGGGTCTGTGCTGGGGCCAGCGGGCGAGGGAGTGGTGGCCCTGTCCCTGCTGTTGTTCGCCTTCTCCTCCATTCTGGGCTGGAGCTACTACGGACAGCAGAGCCTGCGCTATCTGACCGGAGGGGACCGCTTTCTCCCCCTCTACCGGGGCGTGTTCCTGGCCTGCACCCTGGCCGGGGCCCTCGGGGAGCCCGCCGGGATCTGGCAGCTGGTGGATCTGTGCAACGCCCTGATGGCCCTCCCCAATCTGGCGGCGCTTCTCATTCTGGCCCCGCGGGCTTTGGAAAGCTTGTCCCGCTGGAGAGCGGAACAACGCCGGAAACAGGATTGACAAAGGGGAAGCTCCCGGGGTATCATGCGGATAACAGAACATTGGCCGGCGACGGCTGAGAGAGGAGAAGTTATGCACGTACTGCTTATCAACGGCAGCCCCCACCGGGAGGGCTGCACCTACACCGCCCTGTCCCAGGTGGCCTCCCAATTGGAAAAGCGGGGAGTCTCCAGCGAGATCTTCTGGATCGGGAACCAGCCCATCCGGGGCTGCATCGACTGCAAGTCCTGCTGGGGCAAGGGAAGCTGCGTCTTTGACGACGATGTGGTCAACCAGTGCATTCAGAAGATTTTGGAGGCCGACGGCCTGGTGGTGGGGTCCCCCGTCTACTTCGGCGGCATCGCCGGGAGCCTGAAATGTGTGCTGGACCGGGTGTTTTACGACGCCAAGCGGCTGTTTTTCTACAAGCCCGCCGCCGCCGTGGTCACCTGCCGCCGGGGCGGCGCAAGCGCCACCTTCGATGCCATCAACAAGTACTTCACCATCTCCTCCATGCCGGTGGTCCCTTCCCAGTATTGGAACGCCGTCCACGGCGACAAGCCCGAGGAGGTGTTGGCCGACCTGGAGGGCATGCAGACCCTGCGCCTGATGGCCGACAACATGGCATGGCTGCTGAAGTGCAGGGAGGCCTCCGGCCTGGAGCCCTATGAGCGGGAGGTCCGGGTCAAGACCAACTTCTACAAGCCCGGTAGCTGACCGGGACACAGCATAACATATCAAAAGCGGGACCGGTCCACCGACCGGTCCCGCTTTCTTTTCCACAGCTGTTACAGCCTGTTTTCCCCCGCCGGGCCACTTACAGCCCCAGCTTCATGGACACCACGTTGTCCACCATGGCCAGGGCGTTGTCCACCATCAGCGGGTCCTTGCCGCCGCCCATGGCGGAGTCGGGCTTGCCGCCGCCGGAGCCGCCGGCAATGGCGGACACCTGCTTGACGATGTCCCCGGCCTTGATGCCCTTGGCCACGGCCTCCTTGCCGCAGACGCACAGGAAGGTGATCTTCTCCCCGTTGACAGAGGCCAGGACGGCCACGCCGTCAGGCGCCTTATCCCGGATCATGTCGCCCATCTGGCGCAGCTTGTTGGCGTCGGCGCCGGGGACGGTGGAGGTGAGCACCCGCAGATCGCCCACCTTGTGGGTGCCGAACAGCAGCCGCTCGGTCTCGCCGGCGGCCTCACGGGCCTTGAACTTCTCCAGGGTCTGGTGGAGGTTCTTGATCTCCGCCATGGCCGCCTCAGCCTTCTCCCGGAGCTCGCCGGGCTTGGCCTTCAGAGAGGCGGCGGTCTGGAACAGCATCTCCTGGTTCCGGTTCATGACCTCCAGGGAGGCCTTGCCGGTGGTGGCCTCGATCCGGCGGACGCCGGAGGCCACGGAGAACTCGCTGGAGATGTGGAACACGCCCACCTTGGCGGTGTTGTCCAGGTGCGTGCCGCCGCAGAACTCCACGGAGTAGCCCTCGCCCATGTCCACCACCCGGACGGTGTCGCCGTACTTCTCGCCGAAGAGGGCGATGGCCCCCCGCTTCTTGGCCTCCTCGATGGGCAGCACATCGGTGACGATGTCGTAGCCCTCCAGAACGGCCTCGTTGACCATGGCGCTGACCTGGGCCAGCTCCTCGGCGGTCATGGCGGAGAAGTGGGTGAAGTCGAAGCGCAGGCGGTCAGGCTCCACCAGGGAGCCGGCCTGATGGACGTGGTCGCCCAGCACGGTCCGCAGGGCCTTGTCCAGCAGGTGGGTGGCGGAGTGGGCCCGCTTGATGGCCTTGCGGCGGTCCACGTCGATGGCGGCGGAGACGGTGTCGCCCAGCTTCAGCACACCCTGGGTCACCTTGCCGTAGTGCATATACTTGCCGCCCTTGTTCTTCTGAACATCGGTGACCGCAAAGGTCATGCCGCCGGCGGTGATGACGCCGTGGTCGGCCACCTGGCCGCCCATCTCGGCGCAGAAGGGGGTCTTGTCCAGGACCACGATGGCCTCCACGTTGGTCATGACCTCCTCGGCCTGCTCGTTCTCCACCACCAGGGCCACCACCTTGGCGTCCTCAATGGCGGTGTGGTCATAGCCCACAAACTGGGTCTCGGGCACGTCTTTGCCGAACTCCACGCCGGCCCAGCCCAGGTCGCCCAGGGCCTCACGGGCCTTCCGGGCCCGCTGGCGCTGCTCGTCCATCTGCTTGTGGAACTCGGCCTCGTCCAGGGTCATGCCCTGCTCCTCCACCATCTCCAGGGTCAGGTCGATGGGGAAGCCATAGGTGTCGTACAGCTTGAAGGCGTCCGCGCCGGAGAAGGTCTTCTCCCCCTTCTCCTTGTGGCCGGCAAGCATCTCGTTAAAGATCTTCAGGCCGCCGTCGATGGTCTTGGCGAAGTTCTCCTCCTCGGTGCGGATGACCTTGGTGATATAGTCCTGACGCTCCCGCAGTTCGGGGTAGTGGCCCTCATTCTCATGGACCACGGTGTCGCAAACCTTGTACAGGAAGGGATCGTTGACCCCCAGCAGCTTGCCGTGTCGGGCGGCCCGGCGGAGCAGGCGGCGCAGGACGTAGCCCCGGCCCTCGTTGGAGGGCAGCACACCGTCACAGATCATGAAGGTGGCGGAGCGGATGTGATCGGTGATGACCCGGAGGGACACATCCTTGTCATGGCTCTGGCCATAGGAGGCGCCGGTGATCTCGGTGACCTTGGCGGTGATGTTCATGACGGTGTCCACGTCAAACAGGGAGGCCACGCCCTGGCAGACGCAGGCCAGACGTTCCAGGCCCATGCCGGTGTCGATGTTCTTCTGCTTCAGCTCGGTGTAGTTGCCCTCGCCGTCGTTGTCAAACTGGGAGAACACCACGTTCCAGACCTCGATATACCGGTCGCAGTCGCAGCCCACGGTGCAGCCGGGCTTGCCGCAGCCCCACTTTTCGCCCCGGTCGTAGTAGATCTCAGAGCAGGGACCGCAGGGGCCGGAGCCGTGCTCCCAGAAGTTGTCCTCCTTGCCGAACTTGAAGATCCGGTCCGCGGGGATGCCGATCTCCTCATGCCAGATGCGGAAGGCCTCGTCATCGGCGGGGGTGGTCTCGTTGCCGGCAAAGACGGAGGGGTACAGCCGGTTGGGGTCCAGACCCACCCATTCGGGGCTGGTCAGGAACTCCCAGGCCCAGTGGATGGCGTCCCGCTTGAAGTAGTCGCCGAAGGAGAAGTTGCCCAGCATCTCAAAGTAGGTGCCATGGCGGGCGGTCTTGCCGATGTTCTCAATGTCGCCGGTGCGGATACACTTCTGGCAGGTGGTCACGCGGTGGCGGGGAGGCTCCTGCTCCCCGGTGAACCAGGGCTTCATGGGGGCCATGCCGGAGTTGATCAGCAGCAGGGATGCATCGTTCTGGGGGATCAGGGAAAAGCTGGGCAGGCGCAGGTGTCCCTTGGTCTCAAAGAAGGACAGGAACATCTCGCGCAGTTCGTTTAAGCCGAAAGGCTTGGGCTCGCTCATGGGTATTACCTCCGTTTATATCTGATTTATTTTGGCTTTTACTTTTGTTTGACCTGCAGTCCGATGACATGCAGGTTGGTATCCAGGGATACCTCATAGATCACGTCCTTGGACTCATGCTCGCAGTAGACGGCTGCGGCGGCGTAGGGTTCGCCGAAGCTCTTGTTGGTGCCGCCCAGCACCAGGGTCTTGGTGGTCTTCACATAGGCCCCAGCCTCCGACGCCGCGTCCATTACGTCCCGGACGGTATCGGCGGTGACGGAATACTCCTCCCGCAGATCGGACCGGAAGGCGTCGGCCACCCCCTGGTAATCGCCCTCCACCAGCATGGCCACGACCTCCCGGGCGGCCTCACCCACCTGTTCCTCGTCCATCCCCTCGGGCAGCGGACGGGCGCCGCCGCAGCCGGCCAGGACCAGCAGGACCAGCAGGGCCAGGGCAAACAACAGGGAATGTTTTCTTCTTATGTTACTCCCTCCCTCATCAACTTAGACGCGGCATACGGCGCGGTCTTGTTCTGAACCATGGGCGGCAAAGACATCCGCGGCAGACCGCCGCATATGCGCTTCTTTCCCACGAAACAAAAAACCGCCCCTGACACCGGTCAGGGGCGGACAGTTCCGCGGTACCACCCTGGTTATCCTTCCCCTGCCGGCAGGCAGCGAAGGCGTCTCAGTCATTCTGTAACGGGAATGTCCCGTCCCGGTCATCCCGGGCCGCTCCGAAGTGGCCCGCGCGGTCAATTCCGCCGAGGGCTCTCACCGTCCCCTCTCGCTCCTGGCTCTGTACCGCGCTTAGCTCCGTCAACACATTTTGCTCTGTTATTTTATCATGTTTTTGGGGCTTGTCAAGGTGTCTTCCCCACTTTTCTTCTCTCTGCAACTGTTATCGTAAAACCCCAAGGATGAAATCGTTTTTCGTACGTTATTTTTACCTGGACCGCCCCGCCTGTTGTCCCTTCCAAAACCGACGGAAATATGGTAGGATGGAACACAGACAGGAGGCGCGGCCACGAAAACACCGGGGTATTACCCAAAGGACAACCGAATGTTTTTCATTCAGGCGGCAGCGGCCGGAAAACTTTCACACACAGAAGCAGGAGGAGCAGTGATGGGAGACATCATTCCATTCCATCAGTTTTGGGAAGCGCCGGACCTGGACGCCATGGGCCGGCAGGAACTGAAGGCGTATCTGGCTCAGGTCCAGGATGAATTGGCCCGCCTGGACGAGGAGGAGCCCCAGGACATGGACAGCGAGGAATATGAAATCTGGGGGGACTGGCACGAGGAGCTGGAGGACCTGGCCGATGAGATCTGGGACCGGCTGGATGGAGAGTGAGGGGAACATGACGCGGATCGCCATTTTATCTGACACCCATGGGCTGCTGCGCCCGGAGGTGACCGCCCGTCTGGAGCAGGCCGATGTGATCCTCCACGCCGGGGACATCAACACCCGGGCCATCGTGGAGCAGCTGGAATCCTTCGCCCCCCTCCACATCGTCCGGGGCAACAACGACAAGGATTGGGCGGCGGACCTGCCCCACAGCCTGACCTGCACCGTAGCGGGCGTCCGCTTTTTCATGGTCCACAACAAGAAGGACGTGCCCAAGGACCTGACCGGGACGGACGTGGTGGTCTTTGGCCACTCCCACCGGTATGCCCAAGAGGAGCGGGACGGGGTTTTGTGGCTCAATCCGGGCAGCTGCGGCCGGCGGCGCTTTGACCAGGAGATCACCTTCGCCATAATGGAGGCGGAAAACGGCCGCTTCCAGGTGGAAAAGGTGGTGATCCCCCAGGGGGGCAAATGATGGAATTGGGATTGACCTGGCCCCTCCAGCGCTTTGTCAAGCTGCAGGCGCCCTCCTGTGGGGCGGAGGCTGACCGCCGCTTTTGCTGGGACCTCCATGTGATCCAATTGCAGGGTCGCCCCAGCCTGCTGGCCGTCCACTGTTACAGCCGCTACACCTTTGTGCGCTTTGACCTGAACTCCTGGGCGTGGTCAGACCTGCCCGGGACCTTTGAGGCAGGCCTGCGTGAAAGCCTGGCCGCCGCCGGATTTGCCCGGGAGGCGGCGGAGGACTATTTCTCCCGGGCCGGTTCGGCGTCGCTCACCCGCACCCACGGCCGGCGGGAGGTGGCCTTCCTCAACCGTGCCTGGGAGGATGTGCTGGCCCTGAACTTCTGCCTGGACCCCGGCTCCACCGCCCAGCCGCTGCTGGACCACGCCGTCAACGCAAAATCCAGCCGCTGCGCGTTTTTTCCGGGTCTGGCTCCGGCAGAGGCGCGGCTTCGGGATTGTCTGAACCACAAGCCGGACTTTGCATAATTTCCGGCAGCGCGGACAAGCTAGGTCCGAGGTGAGCGGCATGTGTGATTTGCGCGGAGACCCGAAGCAACCCAAGGAAAAGGCCGGGAAAGAGGAAAAGCCCATCTCCAAGGTCTACCCCGTGTTGGACAACGACCTGGCCCGGGACAATGTGGAAAACGACCTCCCGGCCGCGGACCTGGAGGACTTATAAGCCATACCAGCTGGAAAACGAGGTGTGTTTCATGGAAAAAGGTGACGTACCACTGGGCTTTGGTTTTGCCCTGGCCCAGGACCCGGGCGCCATGGAGCGGTTCGCGGCGCTGACCGAGACGGAACGGCAGGCGTATCTGGACAGGGCCCGCGCCGTATCCTCCAAGGGAGAGATGCAGGCCCTGGTCAGCCAGCTGTCCGCACAGAGCTGAGGAGGGATTCCAATGGCAAAGAAAGGAATGGCGCGGCCGGAGTGGACCCATACAAAACCCCATAACAGCGCTCCTCCCGTGCCCCAGCTTCAGGGCAAAGCCCGCCAGGGAAAAGAGCGGGCAAAGCCCATTGTGGCCGGGACCCAGGGGCCGGACCTCAAGGTCCACCACCGCCCGTCCCCGTGACCCGGTTCGCCCCGTAAGGGGCGTTTTTTATGCCCGCCTTCTCCGAACCAGACGCTTCCCCGTGGCATAGACTGCTTTAGCAGCCACTGTCACAAGGAGGAGTATCTTGATGGAAGCGTATATTGTAGATTCCCTGGAGCAGCACCTGTTCTTCGGCCGGATCATGAAGGAGCACGCGCTGTTTTTAAAAGCGGGCTTTCTGCCCCCCAACGGCGATCTGGCCCGGGAGAGCGAGCGCCTGATGCGGTCCTTTTCGGAGCTGCTCTCCCGGGCCATCGGGCTGAGCGACTGCGTGGTGCGCCGCCGGGTCCTGGATTCCGGGGAGCTGTTCACCCCCTTCACCGACTGCGCGGAACGGCAGACCCAGCGTCTCACCGGCATCCCCATTGACCGGACCCTGACCGCCCGCACTATGGCGCTTGCCGGAAACCGCAGGGGAGACGTCTGCCTTCCCCGGGGGCTGGACCGCCAGGTGCGGCAGCTGAACCGGGAGGGGCTGCGGCTGGTGGACCAACTCATTGACCTGAAGGAACGGACCCTGCGGGGTGCGGACGGGTGCGCCCTGTTCACCGCCAACTACCCTTTACTCATCGAACACATTCTCCGGGAGGCCCACCACTACCGTGGGCACCTGGCCCGGCTGGAGGGCATGGACTGCCGCGGCTGCCGGGAGCTGCGGGAGGAGGAGCTGTTCTGGGACCAAATCATGATGGAGCACGCCCTGTTCATGCGGGGGCTGCTGGACCCCACGGAGGAGGAACTGATCCGCACCGCCGACGGCTTCGCCGGGGACTACCGGCAGCTGCTGGACGCCCCGGCGGCGGCCAACGCCAAGGTCATGGACTGCCAGAACGCCCTGGAGCTGACCCGGAGGTTCCGGGACTTCAAGCGCGCGGGGGTGGAGGGCATTGAGGCCTGCAAGATCCGCGCCCTTATCCTGCCCCTGCTGGCCGACCACGTTCTGCGGGAGGCCAACCACTATATCCGCCTGTTGGAGGAATAATCCCTGCGAAACCTCCGCCAAGTGCGGCAAACCGCCCTCCGGCGCAGCCGGAGGGCGGTTTTCTGACCGTGTAAAGTTGAAAAAGGGGTCAATTCCCGGAGACCTCTCCGGCCAGCTGCGCGATGGTCTTCCCCAAGATGGGGTGGCGTTTGTTGGGGGCGATCTCCGCCAGCGGCTTCAGCACGAACTCCCGCAGGTGCATCTCCACATGGGGGATCACCAGGTCCTCCGTCTCCAAAACCTCGTCATCGTACAGGAGAATATCCAGATCCAGGGTCCGGGGTCCCCAGCGGATGGTCCGCTCCCGGTGGGCCGCCTGCTCGATCTCGTGCATCCGGTCCAGCAGCTCCTGGGGGGGCAGCAGTGTTCTGAGCATGAGGCAGGCGTTCAAAAAGTCATCCTGCTCCACTCCGCCGTAGGGGGCCGTCACCAGATAAGAGGAGACCTTCTCCACCCGGCAGCCCCGGCTCTTGTCCAGCGCCTTCACCGCCTGGTCCAGATAGGCCTTCTTGTCCCCCATGTTGGAGCCCAGGCCCAGATAGGCGGTGTGCCAGAAGCGGGTGATCTTCACAGACACGGTCTCCAGGGGCAGCCCCACCGGTGCCCAGGGCTTTTTCAGCTCCAGGGTCACCCCCCGCAGCAGCGGGTAGCGCAGCAGCAGCTCCTCCGCCAGGTGCTCGGCGGCCGCCTCGATGAGCTGATAGGTGTGCTCCTTCATCCAGGCGGTCATGAAGGCGCTGACCTCCCCGTAGTGGACCGACTGGTCCAGGCGGTCTGACAGCCCGGCGGGCCGGGCATCCACATACATGGTGAGGGAGATCAGAAATTTCTGCCCCAGCCGGGTCTCCTCGGGGAACACGCCGTGGTTGGCAAAGACCTCCAGGTTCTCCACATGGATCTCGTCATAGCTTGTCCTGTTCACAGCGGCTTATTTTCCCTCTCTCAGGATGGCCTGGGTCATGCGGATGGCCCTGAGGTTCTCCTTCACGTCGTGGACGCGGATGAAGGACGCGCCCTTCTCCACCCCCATGACCGTGGTCACCAGGGTGCCCTCCACCCGCTGGTCCGTGGGCAGGTCCAGGGCGGTGCCGATCACGGACTTCCGGGAGGTAGCCAGCAAAACGGGATAGCCCAGCTCCACCAGGCGCTCCAGGTGGAGGATCGCGGTCAGGTTGTGCTCATAGACCTTGCCGAAGCCCACGCCGGGGTCCAGGATGATCTGGCTGTCGTCGATCCCGGCCTCCTTGGCGATGGCGAGGGAATCCCGCATATCCTGGCACATGTCGTCCAGGAAATTGTTGTACTCCGCCTTCTCCCGGTTGTGCATCAGGCAGCAGGGGACCTGGTATTTGGCGATCAGGCCGGCCACCGTCCGGTCATACTTCAGCCCCCAGATGTCGTTGACCAGGTCGGCGCCCGCTTTCAGGGCCTCCTCCACCACCGGGCCCTTGTAGCTGTCAATGGAGACGGGGATGTCAAAATTCTTCTTGATCATCTCAATGACGGGGACCACCCGGTCGATCTCCTCCTGAATGCTGATCTGCACATGGCCGGGGCGGGTGGACTCGCCGCCCACGTCGATGATGGCCGCGCCCTCCCGGATCATGTCCCCGGTGTGGCGGATCGCCCGGTCCATGTCGTTCCACTTCCCGCCGTCGGAGAAGGAATCAGGGGTCACATTCAGGATACCCATGATATAGCAGTCATGTTCCACATCGAACATGCGGTTTCCGATTTTCATCATCAGTCATACGCTCCTAATTATCCCTTGAGGATCATATTTTTCTTTTCCGGACTCCAGTTGCAGGCCGCCTCGGCTTCACAGAACAGGCAGTTCCGGGAGGCCTTGTCCGCCCGGTAGAGCAGTCCGGCCAAGTCCTGCCGCTCCCCTGTCTCCCGGTCCCGGTGACCCAGGATGGCGGCGCGGACCTCCGCCCGCTCCTCCGGGGTAAAGCCGCAGTCGGCCAAAACCGTCTCCGCGATGCCGGCGCTCCCCTGGTCGTGGGGGATACCCTCCCGGTACTGGAGGTGGCGGCCAACGTCGTGGAGCAGCGCCGCCGCGTAGATCAGCTCCTTCGGGACGGTCAGGCCCTGTTCCAGCGCCTCGATATAGGCCAGCCGGGCCACATCCAGGCAGTGGGCGGTGTCGTGCCTGCAAAAGACACGGTCCCGCTCCAAAACCCGGATCTGCTCCATACTGTCCCGCCAGAGGGGATGGCGGCAGATCCGGTCGGCCCGCTCCATGGCCTTACCGCCGCTCCAGCATCCGGTAGAAGTCATTTTGGAGTTTTTCATTGTCGGTAAACACACCTCTGGTGACCACCGTCACGGTCTTGGTCCCCGGCTTTTTGATGCCCCGCATGGTCATGCACATGTGCTCCGCCTCGATGAGGACCATGACCCCATGGGGAGCCAGTTCCTTCATAAACACGTCCGCGATCTGGGCGGTGAGCCGCTCCTGGAGCTGGAACCGCTTGGCGTAGACCTCCAGGGTCCGGGCGATCTTACTCAGCCCCACCACTTCCCCGTTGGGGATGTAGGCGATGGCCGCGGTGCCGTAGAAGGGCAGCATGTGGTGCTCGCAGAAGGAGTAAAAATGGATGTCCTTCTCCATCACCATATCGGTATTGTCCACATGGAACCGCTTTTGCAGGTGCTTGGCCGCGTCGTCGGTGTATCCGCCGGCCAGTTCCTCATACATCCGGGCGATACGGTCCGGCGTCTCCACCAGGCCCTCCCGGGAGACGTCCTCGCCGATCCCCTCCAGGATCAGCCGCACGCCCTCTTTGATTTTTTCCTTATCCATGGTCCTGCCCTCCCTGCTGAACGGCTTTTTCCGCCTCGCCCAGGAAGGACAGAGAACCGAAAATAATCACCGCGTCTTCTTTGTCTGCCCGGTCCAGCGTCTTTTGCACCGCCTCCAGGATGCTCCCCGCCGCCTCCACGGAGGGGTTCACCCGCGCCACCGCGTCCCGCAGCGCCTCGGCGGGCAGCGCTCTTGGGTTGTTGGGGGTCTCCACCGTGATGATATGCTCCGCCAGAGGGGCCGTCAGGCCAATGACCTGGTCATAGTCCTTGTCCTTGAACATGCCCATAATGTAGTGGAGCTTCTTTCCCGGGAAATAGAGCTCCAGGGAGCGGCGCAGCTCCTGGGCCGCTCCGGGGTTGTGGGCCCCGTCAATGATGACCGCCGGATCCGTCCGCAGCAGCGTGAACCGCCCCCGCCAGACGGTATTGGCCAGTCCGTCGTAGACCTGCCGGTCAGACAGGGCGTAGCCGCTCTCCCGCAGGGCCTCCACGGCCTCCAGGGCCAGGGCGGCGTTGAGGAGCTGGTAGCTGCCCGCCAGATGGATGGTCACGTCCTTCCAGTTTTTATAGGAGAAGCTCTGGGACACGCAGCCATAGCGGACGTCCGTGATCTGCGTGGGGTCCACCGTCCGGCAGGGGCAGTGGTTGTCCCCGCAGACCTCGGCAATGACCCGGGCGGCGTCGGGCTGCTGCGCCGCGGAGGCCACCCGGGTGTTGGGCTTGATGATACCGGCTTTCTGCCGGGCGATCTTCTCCAGGGTGTCCCCCAGGCAGTCCATGTGGTCCATGCTGATGGAGGCGATCACCTCCAGCACCGGGGTACGGATCACGTTGGTGGCGTCCAGCGCGCCCCCCATGCCCACTTCAAGGGTCACGATGTCGCAGTTTTTTTCCTGAAAATAGAGAAACGCCAGAGCCGTTTCGATCTCAAAGGCGGTGGGGCCGGCCAGCCCCTTGGCCTTCATGTCCTCCGCCGCCTCCGCGATGGCGGTCACATGCCGGGCCAGAGACTCCTTTTCGATGTACGCTCCGTCCACCTGGATCCGTTCCCGGTAGGAAAACAGGGTGGGAGAGAGATACCGTCCCGTGCGGTATCCCGCGCCGGACAAGATGGTGGAAAGGTAGGCCAGCACAGACCCCTTCCCGTTGGTTCCGGAAATGTGAATGAACTTCAAGCTGTCCTGCGGGTCCCCGAGCCTGCTCAGCAGTTCCCGCATGCTCTCCAAGCCAAGTACACTTCCGTATTTGGACACTTCGTCCAAATATACTCTTGCTTCTGTATAGTTCATACGACTCCTATCTAAGACGGGCCTCCCGTCTTTTTGCGTGATACATAGGATATTATAATCTGGCTTTGCAAGAAACTCAACGATTCCGGCAAAGATTCCCCGGGAATTTTTCTTCAAATGTCAATCATTGCGGCCAAAATTCCGAACATTCCCGCGCCGGATTCAGCCTACGGAACATGGGGCGGAGGCCGGAAACACCGCCGCGCCCGCCGCTGTTTCCCCGCGTCAACCGTTCTCTGGTCCCCGTGCGATCACAAAGACCGGAGTGCCCTCGGCCGCGGGGGCGATGGTGCACTGGGGGAACGCCGCCTCCACGCCTCCCTCTGTGAGGCACAGGCCGTCAGCGGGCAGCGCCCCGCGGAGCTTCTTCTCCCAATCCGGGTCGGGGAACCAGTCCCCCGACCGCTGCCGTTCCCTGCCCTGTCCGGTGATTTGAGTCAAAAGCCTCCGCTTCCATCCCCGTTTCTTTCCGAACAGCTCCCCGGGCGGGCAGGGCGCCCCCTCCCGCACCTTCCACACGTCTCCCCAGCGCACCCGGCTGGTCTTTCCATCCTCCCGGACCTCCTGCCCCTCCAGGCGCAGGCTGAGCAGTCCGTCCCGGCACAGGGCCACCTCCCCCGCCATGCGGCAGGACCAGGGGGTAAAGGGCCGGGAGGCGGCCCGCTTTGCCGCCCAGGCCAGGCAGGCTTTCCAATACAGTTCCCGCTGCCACCGCAGCCGCCACGCCTCCGCCAGCCGGGCGTAGTAGCGGCTGATCCAGAATCCGCCCACCCCGCCTCCGGTGACCTGGGGCCAGGTCAGGCTGTACGCCAGCACAGGCTCTCCCTCCAGCGTCAGCGTGCGCTCCTCCCGCTGCCAGACCACCTGCGGGACGGCCTCGGACCCTTCTCCCATGTTCACAGCGGACACCTCCCATCCTTTTTTCCATCTTATGTCAGGCAGGAAAGGAGGGCTACGGAGGAAACGCCGCTTCGGTTGGAAAAATTTGCCGCGGCAAGGAAAAAGATTATGATTTCCCTGTTTACTTTCATGTTTTAGTTTGCTAAAATATGTAGTGGAAAAGGTTCCCGGTCTACCGGGAGAAAGGAGTATTCACATGTCGAAATTTTTGGATAAGCCCTCCAGCGGGATCCTCTATAAGGCCATCGTCGCCCTCAAGGATGAGGCGGAGTGCAGAAAATTTCTGGAAGACCTTTGCACGGTGTCTGAGATCAAGGCCATGGAGCAGCGGATGGACGTGGCCATGCTGCTGGATGACGGCCTGATCTACAGTGAGATCCTGGAGCGCACCGGAGCCTCCAGCGCCACCATCAGCCGGGTCAACCGCTGTCTTCATTATGGCGCGGACGGGTACCGGACCATTATCCCCCGGCTGAAAAACAAGGAAGAACAGGAATGAGCAGCTACGAGTTTTTGGCGGGCTGCTACGACCGGTTCACCTACGACGTGGATTACGCCGCCTGGGCCGACTATATCGAAAAACACTTCCGGCGGCGGGGACTGCCCGGCAAAACGGTACTGGACCTGGCCTGCGGCACCGGCTCCCTCACCCGTGAGCTGGCCCTGCGGGGCTACGAGATGATCGGAGTGGACCTGTCCCCCGAAATGCTCGCCGAGGCGGCGGAGAAAAACAGGGACGTGGGAGAGGTCCCTCCCATGTTCCTGTGCCAGCCCATGGAAAAGCTGGACCTGTACGGCACCATTGACGCCTGCGTCTGCTGTCTGGACAGCGTGAACTATGTCACCGACCCGAAAAAGCTCCAGAGGGCCTTTGAGCGGGTCCACCTGTTTCTGATGCCCGGGGGGCTGTTCCTCTTTGATGTGAACACCCCGGAAAAGCTGGAGGGGCTGGACGGCCAGGTGTTCCTGGACGAGACGGAGGACGCCTACTGCGTGTGGCGGGCGGAATACTCCCGCCGCAGCAAAGTCTGTTCCTACTTCATGGATATCTTTCAGCTGGACCCGGAGACGGGCCAGTGGGAACGGGGCGAGGAGCTCCACCGGGAGCGGGCCTACACCATCCGGGAGCTGACCGGCTACCTGGAACAGGCGGGCTTCCGGGACATTCAAGTATTTGGCGATTTGAAACTGCGCCGCCCCAAGCCTGGGGAGGGGCGGGTCTTTTTTGTGGCCAGAAAGGAAAACTGAACCATGCGCGACGAGATCGTAAGAGCAATCACAGGCGACGGCTATGTCAAGGCCGTGGCCATCACCGGCCGTGACCTGGTGGAACGGGCCCGGAACATCCACACCTTGCTGCCCATGGCCACCGCGGCCCTGGGCCGCGCCCTGCTGGGCGCCTCCATGATGGGGGACATGCTCAAGGAGCAGGCGGGCTCCCTCACCCTCCAGATCAAGGGCGGCGGACCCCTGGGCACCATCCTGGCCGTCTCCGACTGCCAGGGCAACGTCCGGGGCTACGTCCAGAATCCCCATGTGGATCTGATGGAAAAGCACCCGGGCAAGCTGGACGTGGGCGCCGCCGTAGGCGAGACCGGCACCCTCACCGTGATCAAGGACATCGGCCTGAAGGAGCCCTATGTGGGTTCCATCGGCCTGTTCTCCGGGGAGATCGCCGACGATCTGGCTATGTACTTTGTGGAGAGCGAACAGGTCCCCACCGCCTGCGCCCTGGGGGTGCTGGTGGGCACCGACCAGTCCGTCACCTCCGCCGGGGGCTATCTGATCCAGCTCCTTCCCGGCGCCAGCGAGGAGATCATCACCAAAATCGAATCCGGCGTCCGGAAGCTGGGGCCGGTGAGCGCCGCCCTGGAGGACGGGCTGGACGGCGAGGGCCTGCTCCGGGCCGTTCTGTCCGAGTTTGAACTGGAGATTCTGGAGAAGCATCCTGTGGAATACCGCTGCTACTGCTCCCGTGAGCGGGTGTCCCGGGCCCTGGTCAGCATGGGCCGGGCGGAGCTTTCCTCCCTCATTGAGGAACAGGGTCATGCAGAGCTGACCTGTCAGTTCTGCGACAAGGTGTATCACTACTCCAAGGAGGAGCTGGAGGAACTGCTGGACAATATGTGACTCAGGCCGGTGCTTCCGCGTCAAATCAGAGGGCTGGGAGAATATGTTGTTACAACAACATACTTTTCTTCTAATTTCTCTATACTAAACTTATCCGGACCGGATGGGCGGTCCAGAATACAGATGAGGTGAAGGAAATGGAGCCCTTGCAGTATATGAAGAACATCCCCGGTGAACAGGTGCTGGACCTGGCCGGTCTGGTGGAGGCCGGCCCCGGCCAGGTGGTCAGCCGTACCCTGGCCCAGAACCCGGCGGTGAGCGTCACCCTCTTCGCCTTTGACAAGGGGGAGGAGATCAGCACCCACGCCTCGGGGGGCGACGCCATGGTAACGGTGCTGGAGGGCGTGGGCAAATTCACCGTGGACGGCACGGAGCACCTCGCCCGGCAGGGGCAGGTGCTGGTGATGCCTGCCGGGAAGCCCCACGCGGTCTACGCCCAGGAGGCGTTCAAGATGCTCCTGGTGGTGGTGTTCCCGCCCGCTCCCTGATGTCTTGCAGAGAAAAACCCGGAAGGCTGTGCCTTCCGGGTTTGATTGTATATAGAAAACCACTGGCTAAGCCAGTGGTTCAAAAAAGCCTATGGCGATGAATAAAAAACCCTGTTAGGATAACAGTGCGGTCTGCCAACTGCACCAAGATACTAACAGGGGGATCA
>Ga0129308_1000910_pt1 | contig 36616 bp, 22 predicted proteins | sample L827metagenome_FD_94440 | JGI IMG/M metagenome (GOLD analysis project Ga0129308, IMG submission 94440) | Ring-tailed lemur group fecal microbial communities from Wisconsin, USA - L827 metagenome | ecosystem: Host-associated > Mammals > Digestive system > Large intestine > Fecal | place: USA...
AAACTTCCAGTTCACCCCATTGTTCGTTACGATAATAAATTCTCACATTGTAATCTGTCTTCATATATCCGAACGGCAGATTAGCCCAATCAAGTTCTTTCATATCTCAAAGTATTAGTTACTTCTATTACGTACATTTTGCAACAAAAATAGCTTTTATTCTTCAGATTCCCGCTTCTCCGACAGTAATTTTTCAATTTCCTTGTCAGCTTTGGTCAATTTATCGCTGCAAAATGCTATAATCTCGTTTGCTTCCTTTATTTTTTCGGCAAGCACATCTATCTCCAGTTCGTTGTTGTCTATCTGGCTGACAATTTTCTCCAAACGCGCCATGGCTTCGGAGTAGGTTTCTTTTTTCTTAGACACCATATTATTTACGATTTGACGATTTACGATTTACGATTGAGGTCACTTCTCCTTTTTGGAGCCGGGTGACGATTTCGTCGCCTTCATGCAGCAGGCCGGGATTCTTCACTACTTTACCATCTTTCAACGTGATGCTGTAACCGCGAGCAAGCAGTTTTTCCGGTGATGCATCCTCCAATCGTTGTTGCAACAATTCCAGGCGATGGCGATGGCGGGACAAGGAGGAGGTGACGGCCTGCGCCACATCTTTCCGCACAGCCAGCAAAGAGAATCCGGCCTCGGAGATGCGACGGTAGGCGGCAGAAGGAATCCGGTTCTTGTAACCAGAGAGTTTGCGCTGTTCCTGCTGCAACAGACTTCTCACACCCTCATGCAAGCGGGAAGCAAGCATTGCCAGTTCATCGGCAGCGCTGTTCATGGACTCTATTAAGAATTCGGCAGCCGCCGTAGGGGTCTTTACACGGGTATGCGCCACAGAATCCAGCACCGTGTCATCCCGCTCGTGACCGATGCCCGTTATGACAGGCAACGGAAACTGTGCACAAGCAGCAGCAAGCAGATAAGTATCGAAACCGGACAAGTCGGACGTGGCGCCTCCACCGCGGATAATGACGACCGCATCAAACTCTGTCAAGCGTGCATTCACCCTGTCGAGAGCAGAAAGGACAGACTCCTCCACACGGTCACCTTGCATCAAGGCAGGAAACAGCTCTGTATAAAAGTAGAAACCCCGGGAATTGTTTTCCAGCTGATGGCAGAAGTCACCATAGCCTGCCGCCGTCGGCGAAGATATGACGGCAATGCGTTGCGGCAGGCGGGGCATATCCAGTTCTTTATTAAGGGTAAGCACTCCTTCCTCCTCGAGCTGCTTCAGGATTTCCCTGCGGCGGCGTGCCATATCGCCCAGCGTATAGGTGGGGTCTATGTCCTGCACCGTCAGACTGTATCCATAAAGTTCGTGGAAGCTGACAGTGACCTGCACCAGCACTTTGATGCCCGAAACAAATGCCTGCCCCGTAGCCTCCTCAAAATAGGGCTTCAGCAGCCGAAACACATTGGCCCAGATAGTGCCTCTCGCCTTAGCTATCAGACTATTGCTGCGGGGGTCTTTCTGCACAAATTCCAGATAGCAATGCCCCGTGCTGTTGGTACGCACATCGCTCAACTCCGCCTGCACCCAACATTCGTCGGGGAGGCATTGTTCCAGACTGCGGCGCACAAGGGCGTTGAGTTCATACAAAGAGAGTGAGTCCATACTGCATTGTCATTCAACAGTTTGCTGCTTTATTTATTTTTATCGGCAATAAAGTGACGCTTTATCAACACTATAGTATCACTTTAACGGCAATAAAGTATCACTTTAACGGTAATAAAGCGATGCTTTATCGGCAATAAAGTATCACTTTAGCCCGGATAAAGTATTACTGTACAGGCAATCCCGGTATGCTTTCCACATATCGGGCACACCATAACCGTATATATTATCGGGATAATCTTTGCGGTCGCCGGAGCGGCGTACCAATTCTATCACCTCTTTAGCCGTAAGTTCGGGGCAAGCCTGCCACAAGCAGGTCACCATGCCACATAGGATAGGAGAAGAAAACGACGTACCGTTTGCCTTGCCCTGGTTACCATCCGTACGCATGACATCAGCCCCCAAGCCGACAGCCACCACATCCGGTTTTATCCGGTGGTCCGCCGTATTCCCGATAGAGGAGAAAGGAGCCAGTACGGCATTCTTGTCAATGGCACCCACGGTCAGCACGTTCTCCGCATCTCCCGGAGGTGTGATTTTCTTCCACGAGCCCATGCCCGAATTGCCGGCGCTGCACACCAGCACCATCCCCTTGTCGGCAACACGTGAAGCCTGGCGCGACATCAGTGCATGGCATCCGTCCAAATCACGATACTTATAATCTTTCGACTTGTCGTCGAAAGTGTAATAGCCCAATGAAGTGTTGAGCACATCCACCCCCACGCTATCGGCAAACTCCACCGCTGCCGCCCAATAGTCCTGCTCCACCAGGTGCTCGGAATACTCGTCTTCGCTGCGCAGCAACCAGAAAGAAGCTTCGGGCGCCGTACCGGTCATAATGCCGGGCCGGTTCATGCCGATGCAGGACAGTACCATCATGCCATGACTGCTCTCGGCAAAGATGTCTGCCTGCGGATTCACAAAGTCTTTGGTTCCCAATACCCGGATGTTCTGCATGGCGGTTATCTTGTCGGCATTGTGGAAACCGGCATCGATAACGGCAATCGTCATGCCTTGCCCCTTGAACCCTTCGCGGTGCAATTTATCACCATTACTCATCTTTATCTGGCTGACGGCAAGTCCATAGATACTGTCGGGATGCACACTCGGTCGGTTAATCAAAGAATCGCGTCGGGCAGGCATCATTGGAGTGCCTCCCCCAGGAGCTGTCCAGACTTTTTCCGTGGCACGGACAAAAGGCAGTGCGGCGATGCGGTCTATCAAGGTGGAGTCATTGCACGATACCGTGACGAAGTTCTCCCATTTACCGGTAACCACGACATTTACGCCCTGACGGCGAATCTCGTCCACGTACTTGCGGCACACCGGCAAGTCGGTAGAATCTATCGGCAAGTTCTGCTTATGCCGGCGGGCAATCGCCTTTTCTGAAAGGAACGCTTCCGGATGTTCCAAGGCATACGTGGTGGCAGCCTTATCCTTCAGGCTGATGCGATACTTCAATGTGTCTTGTTGTGCCGATGCTCCCGCCACAAGCAGGACAAAGGCAGAAAGGAGTAGAGGTCTTTTCACAATTATAAATTATAAATTAAAAATTAAAGGAACATCCCGATGCCCCGTTGGGAAGCGATAAAGGAGCCGCCCACCACCCTTCGGCCTATATAGAACACGGCAGACTGTCCCGGAGCGATGGCAGAGGCTTCCGTCTGGAAGTGCACCAGCAGACGGCCGTCCTCCAGGCGCTTCACGTCACACGGAATCGGTTTACTGCGGTAACGGATGCGTACGGTCAGCTCCTTGCTTTCAAAGAACTCTTCCTCATCCACCAAATTCTCATGTTCGGCAAGCATATATCCCGTCTTCAGCTGTTCGGCATCTCCCAGCATCACCGTATTCTTCAGAGGATTGATTTTCAAGACGTAGGCAGGTTTGCCCAAAGCTATTTCGAGTCCCTTGCGCTGCCCGATGGTGTAATAGGGGAAGCCTTTGTGTTCGCCCAGCTTGACGCCTTCCGAATTGACAAACCACCCCGGTCCCACCTCGCGGTCTATCTCCGGAGAGTGTTCGCGCAGGAAGTCGCGGTAATCGCCCTTAATGAAGCAGACTTCCATACTCTCGCCTTCTTCCGCCTTGACGGCATAACCTTTGTCGCGGAGGTATTCGCGAACCTGCTGCTTGGTATAGGTGCCTAAGGGAAAGATGCAACGCTTCAGCAACTCCTGCCCCAGTCTCCACAAAAAGTAGGACTGGTCTTTCTTGTCATCATCCCCGGCTATGATATAGACCTTGCCGCTCCGTTCCTCCAGACGGGTGTAGTGCCCGGTAGCAATATAGGCACACCCCAGCTTGTCCGCCCACTCCGCAAGGATGCGGAACTTGAACAGCGGATTGCACATCACACAAGGGTTCGGAGTCCGCCCCCGGCGATATTCATCTATAAAATTCTGTACGATTACCTGTCGGAAGGCTTCGCGCTCATCTGCCACATGGTGTTCAATGCCCATGCTGTCTGCCAGCTGGCGGGCTTCTACCGGTTCGTCCCCCCACACCCACATGGTGAGACCGACTATCTCATAGCCCTGCTCCTTCAGCATCAGGCAAGTGGCGGTACTGTCTATACCTCCGCTCATGCCAACCAATACTCGCTTTTCGGGTCTGTTCATACTCTGCAATTCATTCATATGGTTTGCAAAAGTACATGTTTTCGAGCAGAATACACAGTTTTTCAGCTAAAAGGCTATTACTTCCTTAATAAAACCGAGACAGTCTTTGCCCTGAAATAATCCTCGGACATGTAGAGCATGCCGGCATAGGCGCCATATCTTCCATACGAATTCTTCAAGAGATAGTAGAAGTGTCCCGCCTCATCGTGCGCCGTACCGACGAGATGCATCATGTGGTCGTCTGTAGTAAGGAAGCGTTCGAACTCATGCTGCCGCATTTCCTGTGTCACCGGATGCTGCGGCCAAAGAGCCATCCCCTGACGCGAGCCGAAAGTATCTTCGCTCACATCTCCATGCCAAGCCACCGTCTTGCCTACAGACAAAGCACGGCGCACCACCTGCTCCAGCTCGTCCAACGGAAGGTTGTAGTAAGACTGATGCTCCCAGTTGTCCGGTACTTCCAATATAAAAGAGGTATGAAAAGGATGATGCGTGAAGCTCGTCAACTGCACATAATCCTGCGCCTTGAAGTGAAGCGAGTCGGCAAACGAGCGGGCAGTATAACTCCTGCCACGATAGAGAAACGAATCGGGTACCGCCCCCATCTGCTCGTCCAGCAGAGCTACAGCACGTTCTCTGTAACCGGGGAGGTCGCGATGCTTCACGGCTTCCCCGGCCAGCTTCTTCAATTGCTTCAGCAACGCCCCATGGTCATGTCTTTTACTTCCCGGTTGGCGTCCCCGATATGCCTCCAACGGCAGCACACCGTCTTCCTCCAACACCCGGAGGAAAGAATGTCCCAGCCCACCATTCCTAATCTCTTCTCTGCCGCAAGAATAGTAATAAGCATCAAACTGATTCAAGTATTTCTGCCTGACCATGTACATAGGCGACAGGCGCACCGTATCTCCGGGATGCCCTGCCAGCCAGTCAGACTCCAGCAGAGAGGCTGAGGCATAAGCCCAGCAGGTAGAGGTACGCCCCTGGTTCAGCACCGGGGTGTGGGCACACACTGAATCAGAAACGAAAACATGCGCCTCCAACCTCTTTTCCGTACGTGAACAGGCGGACAGAGCGAGGGAAAGGCATAAGAGGGTGAGTAATTTATTCATATGCAATCTATTAAATACAAATTTATAAATTCTTGTCTTACCTTGCAAATTTATTCATAATGAAGTTAAAACTCAACCTATTCCGTACGCGTAATGCAAATCATTACGGAGTATTGTAAAGAGCAATCATCTCTCTTGCTATATCACCCAACCGGCTACGCAACAATGAAGGCTGCAAAACCTCCACATCTGCCCCATACGAAAGCAACTCCTGCACAAAATCATACGTTGGCCGTATTCGGTATTCGTAAACGGTATATTCTTCCGTAACCTCTACCGTACGTTGGGAATGATGCAATGGCAAGGCATGAAAATACTTGTCCTGAGGAGCGTAGACCTTCAACTGCACGGTCTCTATCCCTATATCATCATCTGCTACAATGCCAAAGCAGGCATCAAAATAAGACTGAGGATTGAATTCTTTCGGATAGCAAAATGTTTTCTCTGACACCTCCAAATCAAGAATACGGTCAAGCGCATAAATCATCACGCGATTATAATGCGGACTGCGTGCCACCACATACCAGCGCTGCCGGAACAGTTTCAAGCAATAAGGCTCTATTTCAAAGTTAGCAGATACCTGTCGCCGAAAACTCTGATAGTCCACCTCAACAATCATACCGTCACGCATCGCTTCAATCAGTGGAATCAGATACCGTTTTCCAGAAGGAACTTCTTCAAGCAAAATACGTGATTTCAGCTTACGGCTTTCAACTATCAGGTTGTCTACCGCAAACGAATTCAACAGCCACTTGCGTACACAACCTTTTTCCAATTCTTCTGTATCCTCTATATAATAACAATAACCTCCACGCTTGCTGCATTCAATATTGATGTCAAACAGCTCTTCTATCGCATCCCGATGATGATGAAATGTACGGAGCGAAAGAGCTTCTCCACCACTTAGTTCCGAACGAAGCCAGCGGGCGTTGATTTCCTCAAATGTAATCTTACCCGCACGATGAATGGTCTCCAAGAGCCAAACATAACGACTAAAAAGTTCCTTACCCATATTGTTTTAACTTATAATTATTTATAGCCAAGTCTCAATCCTCAATTATCTTATACCAGAGTTCTGCCGCCGGATGGCATAAGCCCTACCTACCTTTGCCGTAATCAAACCAATTCTAAAAACAACAGACCATGGACGTACACTCAAAAGAAACCTTTGAACTCATCCAATCAGAACGGGACACTGCCCGAAAACGGCACATACTGACAGCCATCGAGATGGAACTAAAACGGATTATCCCCACCACAACCATCCTGGGCCGCCATTGCACTTATCCGCGTTTAGACAAAATCCAAGATAGAGAGACTTTGGATAGAATAGAAGACCTCTTACACACAAGAAGCTATCTGCTGAACCAAATGTTCCTATGCAACCAGGCCGAAAAAGAACGTTTCAAACAAATCAATGAACTGCTTCTCGGACTGACCAGGCAAATGTATGCCCGCACTGCTAATCTTTATCGAGCCATGCACCAATCACTGAAAGACGAAACTTTTGATGATGATTGTGAGATTGAAGGTCGATTGCTGTTTAGCCACAACGGAAGCGAGTCCGTACTTACTTTGGAAGAAGATATGTTCTATTCTTCGGACTTCAACCGCATAATCGAACTCATCGATACACTGCTCGATAAAAAAGGGCTTGCCAAGATAGAAAGTTGTTCCATTTCAAATGGTATCAACAATATACCGGATGTAACCGACAAAGGACTCGGTTTAGCCGATGAACTCGATGACGAAACAAGCTGGGCAGAAGGCTGCTTGAACAGGTCTGAACTGGAAGACATCTGCATTTGCCATGCTGTACACGACATTTGCACTCATAAACCCTATTCTATCCCCGACCTATTACGGATGAATGATTTCTGGGTGGAAGCCGAAGCTACATTCCAGCACTTTGCTTCCCAAACCAACGAGTAACGTCCAAACCCCTTATCTGCATCATCTTTTTCAGACATCAATAAGACAAGCTGTAAAAACATGCTGTTTGAAAAAAACTGTTCCTACAATGTCAGTCTGAAAAAGATTTTGATTCCATCCACACTATCTTGGTCAGCGAATGGCGGCAAATGTATCAGCCAAGCTCCCTGCCATCTCTTCAATGTTGGTTCCTAAAAAAGAATAACGCCGGGGATGGGATGTCCATATCACCTTGGTAGAATAGCCAGGCAAGGTATATACAGCCTGTAGTTTGTCCTTGTAATACACTTTCTGCCACTTAAAGTCCATACCCCCGAACACATCGTCCCGTTCTTCCCAATTGAAAATGAAGATAAAATCCGGGTGGTAGGCTTCTATCACCGACTTCAATTTCTCAAAAGGGTGACCGGCTTCCCGGATTTGATAATAATCGTCCAAAGAAGTTATCGCTTCCCAATACCCTTCTTTCGATAAGCTGCTCCACAGTTCTATGGCATTGATGTTTCCGTAACCAATCTCTTCAAGTACTACCTTATCTTCGGCACTTATCTGCGTTATGTCTTCGGCATATCTGCCTGTGCGTATCAGCAGATGCAGCTTGGCAACCATTGTCCAAAAGGAACCGGCATTATTCTTCCATCCCAGCATCTTTTCGACATCTACACATGCCGCGTTTTTCACCAGATAGTCTTCCAAAACATTATTCGTAAAAGCTTCGAAAAGTTCTTCTTGCTCTACCCAATAATAAGTATCTCTACCCATATAGAATATCTTCACGTCGGCATCGTTATATCGGGACATCGTATAGGGTACAAATGGTCCCCATGGATACCCACAAGCGTACAATGGTTGTGTTTTCTCGCAAAAGGCCTGTAAAAGAGGCTTGAAATAATTCGTGTTGATATAGTTCATATCTTTAGTTTTTTAAGGTTGAACACAAAAAACATACCGGTCAATCAAGTGCCACGAAGTCAAAATCTCCTCTGCTGCAACAAGCCTTTTCATAATCGAAGCCGTAGAGACGCATATAAGCCTCCTTCAGTTCTTTTGCACAATTACTGAAAGGATCCGACATATTGATTTTAGTCGTAACAATCACTTCCATCTCCGGTGTCAATACCAGACCATTTACTTTTTTAAGTCTCTTGGGCCTTACTTTAAATACTCTTGACATAATTACATTGTTCTCTAAATTCACCTACTCTTCTCGGTTTTCGGCATTTCCGGCTGTCACAACAAAAGAAAAAGGACACAGCACTCACTTTTTCCTATTTCTCCGGTTAGGTTCTGGTAAACCTTGAAATCAAAATAAGTAAAAGCAGCCTGTGCCCTTCGTGAGGGTACAAACCAACTTAGACCTATTGTTCTTGATTTCATGTTTAATTTACCAGATTTAATCGAATCGAACAATTGTCCGCAAGTTTGCAATATGTCTTGCCCGAAGGCGATTATTATCGTTTACATTCCAAAAAATCTTTTATTCAACACAAAGCTATAAAAACTTTTCCAAAATGCAAGCAGTAATCCCAAACATACCATGCAGACTACTTTTACTTTGCCGCAAAAGTAGCCACCGGATATGCCAAACAGTTGCATATCATCGCTTAAATGCAAGGCACTCCCGCCACAATTCCTAAACAGAAATTCTATGTATCGGCATGAAAAGTTGCCTTACCATTCTTACTGCTATACCTTACAGTATTACCGTCTCTACCCGATAATCCACTTACTCCCCGGTATCAACGAGATGAGTTTGGTTGCCACGAAACAACTGATAAACGTACATATCGCTATAACCGGAATGGCAGCCACAGTGGGCAATTCCAATGTAGACTTAAACACCGACACCCACAAGCCAAGCCAGAAAATGTGCATAAGGAACATGCCGTAGCTGAGTTTCGACATTTCGGCAATGATGCGCGGAGGCTGCGGAATGCTGATACAACTGAACAACAGAAATGTGCCTGCCGTCAACGCCACGCAATTAAGGGTGCAGAAAGCCCATCCCACCTCAATGACCGGTGTAGAATGAACCACTCCCGGAACAGCCTGGACATAGAACGACCATATGGTAGCCACTGCCCCGACCAGCATAAGCAGGAAACCGACCCGCAGACGCAAGGAACGCCCCCAAGTAAGATGCACGCGGATATAATGTGCCAGCACAAGATAGCCCAAATAGCCCGAAAAATACCATAGCATATGATATTCGTTCCAGAAACACTGTCCCCATACTTCACCAAACCAACGGTTGAGGAAAGGTATACAAGTAGAAATCAGAAACAGTCCGATGAAGAAACGTTCTTCTTTGGCCGAAACCTTCTCCAGCCACGGTGAAATGACCGGGATGAACAGATAAAGACTTATCAACGGATACATGAACCAGAAGTGCCCGGCAAGCGCAGGAAAGTTCAGCCAGATACGTGAAAGGTCGTTCAGAGATTGTTCACCGTCTATCTGCCCCCACAACATGGGCAACGTGCTATACAGCACCATGAAAAAGATGAACGGCGGCATGATACGCAGGAAACGTTTGCGATAAAACTGCCAACAGCTCTGTCCTTTCTTCATCGGTGCAAGCAGGTAGGCCGAAACAATCATGAACAGAGGCACAGACATACGGGAGAAGCCATCGTAAACTGATACCCACAACCTGTCGGCCTCGTTCTGGAGGAAGGACTGCGGTCCTGCCATATCCGTAGAGCCGGCAGCTCCATAAAAATTCTCGCTGGCATGAACCAACATGACCAAAAAACACGCAAACACGCGCACATAATCCAAAAAAGCAATACGTTTCATTTTATTTCAAGTTTTCTATTTATGCGAATCAGGAATCAAAGATGTCAGTGCTTCACTCCTAGCTCCTATTCGCATCATTCATCAATTTATTCCCTTGTATTCGGGAACGCAGCGATCCTTAACCGAGCAGCTCCCATAGGGATGAGTGTGATTTCTTCTTTATCGCCTCTCGCTGCATCCTCTTCGGGCAACACACCACACAACCCGGTTTCATCTATTTTCCATTCGGGAACCAATCGGCCGACAGCCTTCACCTCCAAAGGTACATTGTCCACCGTAAAAGGATAGTCGTCGACCGGCCATGATTTACGGATTACCTCGAAATGCTTCAAGGGTTCCGTCTTGTCCAACACTAGAGAATAATTCCAAGGGCTGCCAGGATATATCTCAGTAGTGGGCCATTTTTGAGGGTCAGCATCTTTCTGCCATTTAGAATCACCGATGGCAGTTTCGCGGCTGTCCTTCTCTACATATTTCTCTGCAATCTTAAGAGAGAGCGTGAGAGGACCGTAATCCACACTTACGCTGTTCTTATTGACCTGCCAGGTGCGCATGGACAAAGACATCGGGAACGTCAATTCCACACAGTCTCCATCCGACCACTCGCGATGGATGCAGAGATACTTTCCTGCCACGGGAACCGCATCTACTTCCTCGCCATTCACGCGCACTTTCGCTTTTTGAGTCCATGAAGGAATTCGGAAATAGAACGGGAAGGTGACTTTTCCTTCGGTAGAGACAGAAAAACGGATGTCTTCCTCAAAAGGATAATTCGTCTCTTCGTGCAAAGTGATTTCCTTTCCAGCAGCTACTTTCACTACAGCCTTGCAAGCTGCATAAAGAGCCGTTGCCACTCCATTGTCGGGAGTTGCCAAAACCAGATGTTCGGCAAAGTAAGGCCAACCTTGTGCATGATTGTGCTGGCAGCAACGACTGCTGAAAGGATTCATCGAAAGAAACGGTCCGCGATTGTCGATGCCCGGATGATGATTCTTGGAATCACTGATGACATGGTTCGGGCAAGTGATGTAGCGCAGCGCTTTAAAATCCGGCATCACGGCAGCCGGATAAGAGTTAAATGCCACTTCTTCACAATGCTCGGCCCACAAGGGGTCACCCGTCATGCGAAGCATAATTTCATCGGAAGCCATCTGCTCAACCAGCCCGCAGGTTTCCACCCCTTGCCGGGGATCGATATATCCCAAACGGGCATTCTCATCCGCCCCGAACATTCCACCGGGCACCTGCCCGAAAGTACGACGAATCAACCGATGAACGTTATAAGAGGCTTTCAGCATGGCAGAATCACCGGTCTGCATATAATAAGTGGCAGGCTCACGGAAACATTGGGCAATGTTTACATTGTGCCAATTGGGCAAAGAGGTCGATTGAGTCCAGTTGGCAGTGTTGCGATGAATCTTTTCGGCCAATTCGAGCAAAAAAGCATCTCCCGTATAACTGTAAAGCCAGTAGATGCTAATGATGTTATCACCTCCACGACTGTTCTCCCAAAAGTCTTCCAGAAGCAGGTCGTCGGGAACCGTCATCTGCCATTTAAAGTAGTTTGTCATCAGGTCTATGACACGCTGGTCTTGAGAATACTCGTAATAAGATTGCAGGCACCAGAGCATAATCATCTGTGCCCAAAGTTCACGTTTCCCATTGCGTTCGTTGACCGGACCGAAATAACCGTCCGGCTGGCGGCTGGCAAATACGCCTTCAATCCAGTATTCGGTTTCTTCTATCATCTTCGGATCATTCAGAATATATGCCAAACTACTATACCCTTTGAGCCAATAGGGAACTTCCTCCCAACCATGGTCCCCACCGGTCGTAAGCCAGGCATTGTTATCCTTTTCCAACCAAGCGCTGATTTCCCCTAAATGTCCGGTCAGGCCGTCGCGCTGCAACTCCAAAAATTTCCTTACCCAACCCTCAGGGCGAATGCTGCCTACCGGCAATTTTATAAAGTTCAACGGACGAAGCGGGGTACGGTAACCCATATAATTGGCATTGACAGCATGTATATCCGGCCGGTCCACCACCGTCACCGTACCGGCAGAAGAGGCAGAAGTACAAGCCGTAACCAAAATTGCCAATGCCACGAAAAGGAGGGCAGCCACCCATGTATATAAGTTCTTCATGTTATATCTTAATCAATGCTATTCAATAAATCCACCTTCCCCTCATTAACCAACTTCAATATCAGCTCACCGAAAAGGGTGTTCTGCCAGGCAAACCAGGGGCGGGTGAAGTTGGTTGCATCATCCTTATGAAACGATTCATGCATAAAGCCGGTGCCGGCGTCCGTATCCATCAGCATCTTGATGCAAGTTTTGATTTCGGCATCATCCCGGCTTGTGAAAGCTTTCATCATAATACTCATGGGCCACACCATGTCATAGCCGATATGCGGTCCGCCGATACCCTCACCGGCTTTGCCACTGAAGAAATAAGGATTACTGTCGCTCCACACAAAACGGCGGGTATTCTGATAAATGGGGTCATTGACGTCTACATCTCCCAAATAGGGCATGGCAAGCAAGCTGGGCACATTGGCATCGTCCATCAGCAAATGATTACCGAAACCATCGACCTCGAAAGCATAAATAGTACCGAATTCAGGATGATTGTAGGTTGCATAGCGTTTCAAAGCCATCTCCACCTCATCGGCCAAGACACGGCAGTCGGCAGCCAAGGCAGTCTCCTTGTTCACTGTTTCCAGAATCTCGGCAGCCTTGCGCAAGGAAGTGACAGCAAAGAAGTTGGAAGGCACAAGGAACTGAAGCGTTGTGGCATCGTCCGACGGGCGGAAGCAGGACACGATAAGTCCTACCGGGCGGATAGGAGCACCCAGGCCGTCATTGTTCAGCGTATCAAGCGCACGCTCCGTCTTGCGTTGAAATTTGTAAGGACCGACACCCTCTTTGCGTTGCTGCTGACAAAAAGTTGTATAAATGTTACGGATAGCTTCCAGCCATTCAGCACCGAAAACAGAAGTGTCACCCGTCACCTGCCAGTAGTGATAAGCCAACCGTAAAGGATAGCAAAGTGAATCAATTTCCCACTTGCGTTCATGCAGTTCGGGCTTCATGTCGGTAAGGTCGCTCATCCAATGTCCATCGGGCAGCGCACCGTCGTTGTAAGCATTCGCATATGGGTCTATATTGATACACTTGAACTGGCGCAGAATAACACCGGCCAGCATATCTTTCAGTTTCGGGTCGTTGTTGGCAAGCTGCACATATGGCCATACTTGCGCCCCTGAGTCACGCAACCACATGGCGTGGATGTCACCCGTATATACAAAAGTATCAGGCTTTCCATCGCTACCTTTGCGGAAATGCACAGTAGTATCCAGCGTATTGGGGAAACAGTTGGCAAACATCCAGGAAAGCTTGCGATTCTTCAAAAGCTTCTGTACACGGGCAATCTCTTTCTCCACGGCAGTGGAACGGAAAAGGCGTTGTTTCTCTTTAGGACGGTTAGAGGTATAGTTACCGGCATATGCCGTATTGTCCTGCACGGCCACAAAGCCCGCATCGGCAAGAAGGCGGCTACTGTTGGCAGCCTGAACCATACCGGTAGCTGCAGCCAGAACAAGACTGAAACAAATCTTTTTGGAATTAAGAATCATATTTCTTCTATATAAATTTGAATTTAAAATTGCTATTAGTCAAGTGGAGTTTTGGTAGCTTTCACTCCCTCAAAAGTCATGCGTACCGGTTTTATCTTTCCTTTTTTGTCAAAGTACATCCGGTCAATGCAGGTGGCACGGCTGTTTGCTGCCGTTTCTCCCAACGGGCGACGGTGGTAAATGATGTACCATTCGTCCTTACCTTTTCCACGTACCACTGAATGATGTCCGGCACCGGTAGCTACATCGGCATCCTGCTGAAGAATGATTCCCTCGCGATGGAACGGTCCGAAAGGAGAGTCGGCAATGGCATAGGCCACACGGTAGTCGGGGCTTCCCCAACCGCCTTCCGACCACATGAAGTAATACTTTCCGTTACGTTTCAACATGAAAGGTCCTTCTACATAGTCCTGAGGAGTCACCTCTTTATAGACTGTACCATCATCAAAAGGAACGATACCAAGTAAATCGGGAGACAGTTTCACGATATTGCAATGCCCCCATCCGCCATAGTACATATAGTAAGTGCCATCGTCATCGCGGAACACAAACTGGTCGATGGGCTGTGCGCCATTCACAATTTTATCAATCAAGGGCTTGCCCAGCACATCTTTGAAAGGACCTGCCGGGTTGTCTGCCACAGCCACACCGATACCGCCAATCTCAGAGTTGTTCTGTATGTCATTCCCTCCGAAGAAAAGATAATAGCGGCCATTGGCCTCGATGACAGCCGGCGCCCACAAAGCGCGGCGCAACCATGGGATATTTTCCTTTGAAAGCACGCGTGGATGTTTAGTCCAATGCACCAAGTCGGGCGAAGAATAGGCATCCATAAAAGTCTGTTCATCATAAGGAGCGGAATATGTAGGATAAATCCAGAACTTTCCGTCCAGCACTACCCCCTCAGGGTCGGCATACCAACCGGGAAAAATCGGATTGCCGCTACGTTTCTTCTGTGATTCTCCACCAGATTGCGCATAAAGAGAAGAAGAGGAACAAAACAATGCCAAGCAGTAAATAGTAAGTTTCTTAAATTTCATGGTAAATAGGGTTTTCAAACAGTGATTTATCTTAAGAGAGAAAGGGTGTGTCAAAACGTTTTTCAGCTATCACTCCGTCAGACATTCGGCACACCCTCATCATTAATTGCTATGGTTTTGGCTTTGGGTTCACTTTTTCTTTTTAAGTGTTTTCGAGAAGGAGTAAGGAGCATCCTCCTCTCCTGCCCCGCGCTGTTTGTTGGGCACATCGTCCATAGTGAAGCGCAGTGAGGAGCCGTTCATCAGTTGCCCGTGTGTCAGATAGTTGCGTGTATAGTCAACGCCGTCCACTGTGAGTTTCTGCACGTAGCGGTTGGCACGACTATTCTCAGGAGCTTCAATCGTCACAGTCTTGCCATTTTCCAAATGCAGACGCACAGAACGGAAGAGAGGAGCACCCAGCACATACTGGTCTGTACCCGGACAGACGGGATAGAATCCCAGAGCTGAGAACACGTACCAGGCAGATGTCTGGCCGTTGTCCTCATCACCGCAATAACCGTCGGGATTGGCATTGTACATGCGCTCCATAACCTCACGCAGCCAGTACTGTGCCTTCCACGGCTGGGAGGAATAGTTATAGAGGTAAATCATGTGCTGTATGGGCTGGTTGCCGTGAGCGTAGTTGCCCATATTCATGATCTGCATCTCCCGGATTTCGTGGATGACACTGCCATAATAGCTTTCGTCGAACACTGGCGGCAACACAAACACGGAATCCATCATTTGGTTGAAGGAGTCCTTGCCCCCCATCAGGTCAATGAGTCCTTGCGGATCATGGAAAACCGACCACGAATAGTGCCAACTGTTTCCTTCGGTAAAGGCGTCACCCCACTTCAAGGGGTTGAAAGGCGATTGGAATGTTCCGTCCTCATTCTTGCCACGCATCAGCTTGTGGGCAGGGTCAAAAAGATTCCGGTAGTTCAGCGCACGTTTGGCAAAAGGAGCCAGTTCTTTCTTCGACTTGCCAAGCGAAAGTCCCAGCTGGTAGATACACCAATCGTCATAGGCATACTCCAGCGTACGGGCTGCATTCTCGTTGATGCCTACATTATAAGGTACATAACCCAGCTTGTTGTAATACTCATGTCCCAGGCGTCCGGTAGAGGAAACCTCGGGATGCACTTTCTCCGTACCACTCTTCACAGCTTCCCATAAAGTCTCGATGTCGTAGCCACGCAACCCTTTCAACCAAGCATCTGCCACCACAGAGGCGGAATTATTACCCACCATGCAACCACGGTGGCCCGGGCTGGCCCATTCGGGCAGGAAACCGCTCTCCTTGTATGTATTTGCCAGTCCTTCCTGCATCTTGGCATTCATGGACGGGTACATCAGATTGAGGAAGGGGAAAAGACAACGGAAAGTGTCCCAGAAACCGGTATCGGTAAACATATATCCGGGCAGCACCTCGCCATTGTAGGGACTATAGTGCATCACCTGACCCTGCGCATCTATCTCATAGAAACTGCGCGGGAACAAAACCGAACGGTATAAGCAAGAGTAGAAAGTACGCAGACGGTCGAGGTCGTTGTCCTGCACCTCGATGCGGCCCAGCACACGGTTCCATTCGTCACGCCCGGCTTTCGCCACCTCTTCAAGTGTCCGGTCACCCAGTTCCTTCAGGTTCAGTTCAGCCTGTTCGGGGCTGATGAATGAAGAAGCCACGCGCACATTCACCTGCTCACCGCGACGGGTGCTGAAACCGATGATACCACCGGCATGATTAGCACCAGCCTCTGTGACACGAGGGTCAATCTTTCCGTCCTTCACGGCAGCAGTATAAGTAAAAGGCTTATCGAACTGCAATACAAAGTAGTTCTTGAAATTTTCAGGCACACCACCACTGTTCTTGGTGGTGTAGCCTATGATTTTCTTTTCAGCCGGAATAATCTTCACAAAAGAGCCATTGTCCATGGCATCGACCACCACATAGGCCGCCTCCGTTTCAGGGTAAGTGAAACGGAAGGCAGCGGCACGCTCGGTAGGGGCAAACTCTGCCGTCACATCATGGTCGGCAAGATAGACCTTATAATAATAAGGAGTGGCAGTCTCGGCTTTGTGAGAAAACCAACTGGCACGCTCGTCCTGGTCGAAAGCCACCTTTCCGGTGACAGGCATAATGGCAAACTGTCCGTAGTCGTTAATCCACGGACTGGGCTGATGTGTCTGCTTGAAGCCGCGCATCTTGTCGGCATCATAGGTATAGGCCCATCCATCCCCCATGGTACCGGTCTGCGGTGTCCAGAAGTTCATACCCCAAGGCATTGCCACGGCAGGATAAGTGTTGCCCGTAGAAAGAGCATGCTTAGATTGCGTGCCAACCAAAGTGCTGACGTAATCCACCGGTGTAACCGACTCGTCAACCGGCAGCGAAGCCGCCTGCATACCGCCTGCAAAAAGGAGGGCGGTTCCCCATGCAAAGAGTCTTTTCATGCGTTTAATCGATTTTGTCATTGTTTATTCTGCATCAGCTTGCTTTCAAGCATTTTCATGTAATATCCGCCTATTACCGAGCGGGCCTTGAAACCACGCCAGTTGGGCTTGTCGGTAAATACCCAGTCGGACATCGGCACGCGGTCTATCGTTTCGTTCATGAACTTATGCACCGGGACGATGAATTCACGGAAAGTAGCCCGGTCAGGAGCCATTGTGGCAGTCCACATAATCCAGTCGGTCTTGGTATAAGTCTCACGATTGTCGAGTGGCAGACCATAGATATTCTGCTTGGTCAGGTAATAAGGTATCTCCATTTCCGCAATTTTGCTATCGAAGATGTTCAATCCGAGCAGTTTGTCCCAAACCAGGTTGTACTTCTGGCTCCATGTACCCGGCTTGTCGAATGTCAGGCGGTAATGGTCGCCGTCGTTGGCCATGCGCTCCCATTCTGCTGCCATCTTGCGGGCTTTCATGGTATAGGCTTCGGCCACATCCTTCTTGCCGAGCATTTCAGCCAACCGACCATAAGAGGCTACTCCTAAAATTGCTTTGATGGAGAGATTGGTGTTATGGGCAAAGTGTCCGGCGAAGTCATCGGTACAGAGTTGGTTTTCAGGGTCAAGTCCTTTTTCCACCAGATAGTCTGTCCAAGTGGTGAGCACTTCCCAATGTTTGGCTGCATAGTCGGCATTGCCTTCTATGGCAGCAATGGCAGCTGTAAGAATCAACATATTTCCACTCTCTTCCACCGGCATATCGCCTCCGTACACCTGTCCGTTGGCAAGAGGATAAGTACCCAAATCATGAGCAGCGAAGGGTTTGGTCCATTTACCGCTTTCACTATAATAGAAGATACCGTTCATCATGCCCTTCTCCAATTCCGGATTATAAATCAGATAGAGGGGGGCCGAGGGGTAGGTCAGGTCTACGGTATTGATACAACCGTTGCTGTTGTTTTCTTTCGACAGCCACAACAGGTCACCGTTGGGAGCTTCCACCAGTTTGTGGGCAGCAATGGATTGACGATAGGCCAACGCGCAGAGGTCGGCATATTCCTTACCTCCTGCTGCAGAGGCATCTTCCATCAACTTTTTATCGAAAGCATAGCAACGTGCCAGCAATTTGTCATACTCATTGTAGGCAGCCAGCATTTCCGCCTCAATGGTGCGGTCGCCTTTTGAGTTCCAGTAAGGGCGCAAGTTGGTACCGAAGTACTGGATGGAATAGATGTCGTCATATCCCAGCATTATCTTGTCGGTAACATTCTTCACTTTGCCATAGCTACGCACCAAAGCCATGTTTCCATTGCTATCCTCTCCCTCGAGCGAAGCCGAGTTCATGGTTCCGTTCACGAAGTTTTTGCGCAGTTCGGTACTGTTGCCAACACTGTATACAGTATTTTTCTTATCGGCAACCATGTAGAAATACCCCCAGTCAATGCGAAGGTCATCGCCCTGCTTAGCCAGGATATTCTGCTCCTTACTTCCACTCTTCAGGTAAAGCAGTCCGTCGGCTTCATATCCCTTGCTTGCAGATTGCTGGTAAGGTTGGTCGAGCGCCCAGCGCGGCGAGGCCTCAAAATACACTTCCACCTCGTGTTCCTTGCCGTCGCGAGCGGCAACACTATAAGTAAGGTAATTCACAGGACGGCTCAGTAGCTTCAAGTCTTCCATGAAGAGAGGTGCCGTGAAGGTGACTTTCAAGTCGACATCACCACAAGTAAAAGCGTAGTGTGTCTGCATGGGCTGCACATCGGCTGAGATTTGTTCTGCCGTCTTGCCGAATACGGTTTCCAGATGTTTCGGAATCTGCAGGCCGAAGTCGAGCAGACCGTTACCCACGGGATTGATACACTCGGCAGCAATCATATTGTCTCCTTGTTTCAAAGCCGCCAAAGCCTCATCGGGAAGTTTCACTACCTTGTTCTTATTACATGTGGTTCCGGTACTGTGTATCTTCACTCCGTTGATGTAGAATACAGCATCATCATCATTGGAGAATTCCAGATAAACAGGTATGCCGGTCAAATCGCGGTCGATATTTACAGTACGGCGCACCCAGATATTACGGGTTCCCCATTGCGTCTTGGCTGTAGGCTCATTTTCTTTGGTACCAAAGGCACCACGGTCCGACTTCCATCCGGAATCATCGTAATCGGCAGATGTCCAGTCGCCAGCGGGCTTGTCTGTGATATAGCGCCCCGTCCAGTCGCCTTGCTGCGAGGTGGGCACAATGGCATTCATCTCCAGTTCTTCGGTTCCCATAAAACGATAAGAAACGCCGTCTACCTTTACCACGCCAATCAAGGGGAAATCTTTACCCGTCCAATGGCGCACGGGGCTGTCGTAAAGGTTATCACTCATGGACCATGCACTGGCATAAGGGTCGATGGTGACAAGCGGGTAGGCAGGTGCTCTCAAATCGTTCTTTACGACTTCGTAAGAAGTATCCTTGTCACTGCACGCAAAAAGGCATGATACCAACAAGGTGTATAAAAGTTGTTTTTTCATATTGTTTATATAATATAGTTGTTTATGTTGTTACATTCTAAAAAACTAGAAATACCCACGATTACCAGCAAAATTTCACCGACACTCCGTCAGGGTTATTCTCAAACTCTATCAAATAGGTATGGCTTGCTGCATGCCAACGCTTGGCATCGCATACTTCTTTGCCATCGACCGTCACACTCTTAGGACAACGGGGCAGCAGCACCCGCGATATGTTTGAAGTCTCGGCAGGACTTTTCGCCACATAGGAATACCAGCCTTTCCCGCGTTCTTCCTGTTCTTCACGACTTGCCGAAGCCAACACTTGAGGCTTCTTCTTACCGGCTACACGTTCTACATTCAGCAGCAAGGCTTGTTCGCCCGGATTTATCTGCTTGGAAGCACATATCGGTAATTTAGGGTCGAAAAGGTCAATCAAACATCCTTCTACAGTAAACGGCTCGTCGCTCACGCTCTTTTCAAGCACAGCAGCCAAGTCGTAGTCTCCCCTTTGCAGATAGAAGCTATTCTTGAACTCCAATTTCCCCGCTTTCGCATTCTGCTCGTACATTCGGGTCGCAAGATACAAAAAATCTTTGTCACCGCCTTCATTCAAAACGTAATCTTTGGGGTCGGTACGAACAATACATACAGTTCCCTTACCGTAGCTGTATTCTCCCTGTTCCGGTCTGGCAGGAAGTCCCATCTGCTCAAAAAGATGTGCGGAAGGGGTAGCATAGTTGTAACCGTCGGTGTTCCACCACTCTCTTACATGCTGGAAAGGGTCATTGTCCGTTCCACTGTAAATCAGCACTCCCCCCTTCTTCACCCAACTGGCAATGTGACTGTGCGCTTCGGGCTCGAGCGGTTTCATGTTCGCATAAGTCATCAGCAACACTTTTGTGTCAGCCAGTGCTTCTTTATAGCCGAGGTTTTCAATGTGGACAGTTTTGACGGGTACACCTCTTTTAAGCAAAGGCAACGCCTGACCATAGAAATTGGCCAGTTGCGGGTCTTCATATCCATTGTGTGTAGGAAAACGCTGGAACATCAAGGAATTTGCCATCAATACGCTGAATCCTTTGCTTCCGGTCAGCTTCTTATCGGTCAGAGGCATACGGTTCAGAGCGTTTATCATCACTTGCATCTGTGTGGAATAGAAACGAGGGATGCGTTCTTTCCTATCACTATCGGCACTTGTGCGGTACAGCCCTTCGTAGATACGTTCCGGCCAAGGCATCACTTCGTAATCGGCTATATTGGGATAGAGCAATTGTGCCGTAAAAGTGGCCTGGTAGTTCTTCTTATAGTCTGCCCAGTCACGCGGCCAGTCTTCAATAGGGTCGGTCAGGAAGAACATCTTACGACCGGTGGGAGCAGTCATCGACTCCATGGAACCATACTCCAGATAGGCAGTCTCGAACACACGCTCACGTTTGCGGCCGTCAAAGAAATTCGGCTCGCGCGAGGTTCCGGTCCATACCTGAGCGATGTAACCATCCACACAAGGAAGTGAAGCAAGACTTGCTTCCGGGCTGACAATCTGCCATTGCGAATAGTTCACCAACGAATGGGTGGGAACGTAACACTTCACGTCCATCCCTTTGCTTTTACCATATTCTTTGGCAAAGGTGAAGACTTCATTCAGTGCACGATAGTACAAATAATACTTGAGTTTGCTCGACAAGTAAGTATTTTCCGGCGATTCATGTTGCGGTCTCCAGTCAAAGCCATAATATTTTTTCCATTCCTTCTTAAAGGACTCGCTGTAACCGGCTCTTGCCCAGAATTCCGGTTCCTCCATGAAAATGGCGTCCACACCGGCATCGATTACCCTCTTCACATGTCTCTCCTTCAGATAACTTAAAAAATTCTCCGACGGCACGATATAGGGCACCATGTGGCCGTGCCATATCGTGTCTCCGGCCTGAGTGACCTGCCCCTCATCCAAATGCCATTTCCCGTCCCATTGTCCGGTGAAATAGTCCTGATATTCACCCCAAGCAATGCCGGTCATAAAGTGTATGATATATCCGCGCTTCTTCCAGGACTTCACCCGCTCCTCGAAAGATAGTTTGCGCGACTTGTCCGAAGGATTCCCCCCTACTCCATACACCATCACCGCATCAGCCCTATTGTCAATGGAAGGTTTCCACTCGCGTGAGGTTTGAAAAGTAGTCTTGACATTATCCCTGGTCTGGGCACCTACGGAGATGCCTGTTGCCAAGACAGCCAAACTTATCAAAAAATGTTTTTGCTTCATATTGGTTTCTTATGTTTATGGTATTAATCGTTGCTCTTGCCACTACAGTGGCAAAAGATTGCCCACATACAGGCAAGACTTTGCCACTATAGTGGCAAAGTCCCGGCTGCATACCATCAGGCTACGGAATAAGTACTTCCATCGGCTCGCTGTAGTTCCAGCGGCGTGTACCGCTACCTACGGGTGTGTCGTAGTTTATACGCGCAGCTGCACGTATAAATACCTTGCGACCCGAAGGAATATTTCCATTGGACTTGATGGTGATTTCCTCACCCAGCAAATCCTCAAAGCTCTTTCCGTCATAGTTGATGCTACTTGACCAGCGTTCGTCACGCGCCCGGTAACCGACCGTATTCGAATAGCTGACGAAGAGTTGGATATCGGTCACATTCAGATACTCATCCTTCCAGTTGCCCATCGGTTGAATTTTCTCACGGAAGATGTCGTCAGACACGCCGCGTGTCACGCGTACTTGCGCCTTGACAACGCCATTGCTCACCTGAGGATTACCAACAATCTCTACATTCAAGAAAGGTTGTACTTCAAACTTCACTTTCGTTGTGCCACTGATTTTGGTATTGACAGACCCGTCGTGAAGCAGGGTTCCGTCTGTATTCTCACGTACCAAGGGAATGAACGGGCCATCAATGCGGATGTTATATTCGCCCTTGAAGATTTTCGTGTTCTGGAATGTACCGTCCATCATGCAGTAAAAATCCGGGTTGTGTTGCACGTTGTCGCCCCAGCTCAATTCAGTCAGGCGGACACGGATGCCTTCACTTCCCTGATCGGTCAATACACGCTTGCCGGTTGCTTCATCTACCACCTCGCCCCAGATTGTTTCAGCAGGTTCCTCATAGTTGTCTATTTCGAACATGCTACACGAAGTTAACATAAACAAGGCGCTGAATAAGCTATAGAATGTTATCTTTTTCATACGTTTTAAGTTTTTAATTTATTGAGTTTTATCGATTAGGCTGCTGGTCAATCACAGGACTCTTTGAAACCTCACCACCCGGAATCGAGAAGTAATAGTCCAACGGAGTGTAACCAAAGTCTTTGTCACCGGCAGTCGTATAGTTGAAACAAACATCAAAGAACCACTTTCCGGTCTCCGTTGAGTAGAACGGATAAATACCGCGGAAACGATAGCGGGTCGTGTTGCTGAAGCGGTCCTTATCACGTTGTTCGCCCCAGAATCCGTCACGACCTTCATAGTGGTTCACACGCCAGCGGCGCAAGTCCCACTTGGTCTTATGCTCGAAGGCCAACTCTTTGCGGCGCTCCTTGCGGACGATGTCGCGGCTGTCGGTCGTGCCGGCCAGCGCAGCTGTCAACAACCGGGCACCGGCACGTTCACGGATGTCATTGACAGCTTTCGTGGCTACGCTCAGCATATCCGTACCATCCGGCGAAGATACACCAGCCAACGAAAGTTCCACAGCAGCCTCGGCTGCATTCAGCAGTACCTCGGCATAACGCATCAGGATAAAGGGTTGCGCACTATTTCCTTCCCGGGGAACAAATGCAGGGTCAGGATTCAACCATTTGCGTGCCAACAGACCGGTCATAGCACTTCCACCATCTTCATAGAAAGGACCGTTCTCACCGGCAGCCGTCATCGTAGAACCATCAGGCAAGGTCACAATTTCCTGCTGGTCTTTAGGTTTCGGGCTGAGATAAAGTGTCTTGGGTTTCTCTTTATAAGCACTCAGATGATTGTACTTAGTAGTGGCCGAACCATACGAATAGTCGCTAAGAAGTGGTTTGACAGGCGCAGAACCAGTATAAACACCAGCATAAATATCAATTTCTTTACCTTTGAATACATCACCGGGGAAGATGACATAAGCACGCAAACGAGGCTCAGCATTTTTATAATAATCCATCGGGCTATCATACATAACGTAGTTACCTTCGGCAGGAGAATTGCCAGTTGTCACCTTCAGGGTGCCGTCAGGATAACGGTCGAAACCGTCGAACAACTCTACAAAATCGGCTGTCGGACAGACACCGCAATTCAACGGAGCCTTGAAGGTTAGCGGCAGGTTGTAAGAATCGTAAGCGTGAGTGCTAGTAGGATAAGTATACTCTTTCACATAGATATTTTCAGGATTATTGCTGAGATCGGAAAACATATCTACCATATTCTGATATTGTGCTTCCGGATCATTGGCAGCCCATTTCTTCTTGTAAAGTGAATACACACCGCTTTTAATCACCTCGGAAGCAGCTTTGTAGGCTTCGGTGAAATACTTCTTGGAAGCCTCTTGCCAACGGTTTTCATCGAATCCAATCACGCGTACGCCCGTCTTGGCACCCAAGCCGGTCAGACGACCGGTAACCGTTTCATTATACTTGGCTACGCTACCTGCATAGAGCATGGCTTCCGACTTGAAGGCCAATGCTATATACTTGTTGCTGTAACCGCTCTTTGGACTATTGGGCATCATTAGTTCGATGGCCTTGTCATAGTCTGCCAAAACCTGATCCCAAGTTTCTTCCTCACTGGCACGGGGTACTTCCAAATTGCCGTCCCCGGGATACTGGATGACCTTTGTTACCAAAGGGATACCACCGAAACGACGAGCCATGGCGTAGAAGACCGTGGCACGCACATAATAAGCTTCACCCAAATAGTGATTATAGGTAATCTCAGCGTAGGAACCTTGATACTTCGGCAGGTTCTCAATCAGGTAGTTGGCATCACGCAATAACATGAACGGGTTTCCTTTACTTCCATCAGTGCTCCAATAAGCATAGTCTTCACCGGTAAACGCACGGCAGATACCATCGCGGTTCATTGCTTCGCCGGTACCGTCGATACCTATGGCATTCAGCCAGCCACTAAAGTTAAAACCCCATTGGGACAAGTACTTGAAATCTTCCCACGGCATATAACTATATAGACGTGCCATGTAGATGTCCATACCCGATTCGTTGGAAAGCAACGACTCGGAAGTCACGATATTTTTGGGAGCAATATCCATATCGACACATGAAGTGGCGAGAGTCATGCACAACATCGCGGATATCAGTTTATGTTTCATATTTACTATTTTTTAGATTTATATCATTGATTACTTAGAAAGATAGGGAAACTCCCAGTGTATAGGTCTTGTTCAACGGATACATACGACCCAAATCGTCATCGGGATGCTCAGGGTCAACAAACTTCACGCCTGTGAAAGTCAGCAGGTTGTAAGCATTGGCATAGACACGCAGGCTGGCATTGGGAATCTGCTTCAATTTCGGGAAGGTATAGCCCAACTCGATGCTCTTCAGACGAAGGTAAGCAGTGCTTACGCGATTGAAAGCAGAATTGGTTCTTGCCCAACGGCCTGTGTAAGCATAGTGACCGGAAGTCCAGACGGTAGAAGGATCATAGGGATCGGCTTTCGGGTCTACAGGATGCCAGCGGTCGAGGAACTGTGTCAATGCACCACCGCCATTCTTACCCCAAATTTCATGCAGAGGCTCTTTGTATTCCATAGACCCCAGTGCAGAACCTTGCAACAGCATATTAAAGTCGAAGTTTTTCCATTGCAGGCCGGCATTCAAGCTGAATTGCAACCACGGAGTCTGGTCAAAGGCAAACGGATGTTCGTCCTGACCGTTAATCTCACCGTCACCGTTCCAGTCTTCATATTTATAATCGCCCGGCAGGATGTCGCGTTCCTTGAAACCGTAGTAATTCCAAATGTCGTTCCAACTGGTGTAACGACCGGCAGAAGTATAACCAAACTGTACACCTTGGTAACGGTTCGTCAGATTGTCGTTGCGCCAGCGATCATACGAGTTGGCCCAAGGTCCTTTCTCCGAAGCAGTCATGTATTTCTGACGGGTAACGGTAGCAATACCCTTCAGGTTGTAGCTCACTTCACCAATCTTGTTGCGATGTGTCAGCTCCAGTTCCATACCGAATTGGCGGTCGCTGTCCAGATTTTCACGCGGAGCAGTAGCACCTACCACGGTAGGCAAAGCACCGGTACGGCGAGCGAAACGACCGGTGCGTAGACGGTTGAAATAGTCGAACGAAACACCCAGCAGACCGTCCCATCCTTCAAAGTCGAAACCGATGTCGAATGTCTTCGACTTAAACCAAGTGATGTTTTCGTTAGGCAATGCCATCGGGCTGGCCGCGCTGACAAATTTGCCACCGAAGATGTAGCCCGGCGAATAACCGTTGTAGTCGCCGTTGGCCATGTTGCCGCTGGCCGAAGGATAAGTATACCCCATAGCCCAGTCATAATTCAAGTCGCCGTCATCACCAAGTACACCGTAGCTGGCACGCAGCTTCAACTGATTGACAAACTTCAGGACATCGATACTCTTAAAGAAAGGCTCTTCGGAGATTCTCCATCCAGCCGATACAGAGGGGAAGAAGCCCCATTGGTGTCCCTTGGCAAACTTGCTGGAACCGTCGTAACGGAACTGTGCCTCCAACAGGTAACGGTCGGCAAACGAGTAATTGATACGGCCTATCAAGGCTTCGTTGGCCTGTTCATAGAGGTCGTTATTACCTGTCTGCATGGCACCAATCTGGCCTTCGGTCACACCTGCCAGCAGGTAAGGCATGGAGAATGCCAGGTCGCGGACAGCGTAGAAGTTGTCACCGTTGCGCTTCTGCACCTCCCAACCGACAACACCGCCCACGTGGTGAACATCATTAAAGGTTCGGTCGTAGTTCACTGTGAATTGTCCCAACATCTGCGACTTGTCATAAAACTCACGACGCATGTTACTGGGCGAACTTTCGTTATAGACTTTTTGGTTATAGGTACCGGTCTGCTCGTCATAAGCATACTGGTAGTACTCTTTACGGAAAGCCTCATTGTTGTCGGCACGATAGTCGTAACTGAACATAGCTTTGGCAGTCAACCCCTTCAACACCGGAGTGTATTCGCCGAAGTCTGCCGTCAGAGTAGCCGAGGACTGGAAATATTTCTGCTTGTACTTCTTGTAACCGGAAATGTCGGCCGTCATCATAGCCACAGTGTTCTGTTCCATATCCAAACCGTTGTAGTTCAACATCGTTCCCTCGGGATCGGCGTATGCAGGATAGAGAACACCTTGACGCCAATAGTTACGGATGATGTCTTGTGAGCTGGTGTAAGGCGTGTTGCGTTCGTCGGAGATACCGCTCACACCGAGTTCAAATTTTATACCTTTAGCAATTTCAGTCGAAATGTTAGAGCGCAGGTTGAACTTGTTGTAGTTCAAGTCTCCTGAACGGAAGATACCTTCTTGATAGAAGTAGCCCATGCTGATGTAGAACTTCGTCTTCTCGGTACCACCGGAAATACTGATATCGTGTTGCGTTTGCGGAGCCACGTTAGAGATAATCAGGTCGTTCCAATCCGTTGTACGGCGCGTGCCGTTGCGGAATGCTTCGAAACTCTCTTCGCTGAAGACCCATGAACCGCCGTTGATGTTATTCATCGACATTTCGTTGAACAGTGTCATGGATTCATAGGGGTCACACAGCTCAGGCATACGTGAAGGTTGCTGGAAAGTGTATGAACCGTTGTAAGAAAATTCCGTTTTTCCTGCTCCTCCTTTTTTAGTAGTCACCAACACTACACCGTTGGCGGCACGTACACCGTAAATAGCGGCTGAAGCGTCTTTCAATACGGAAATGTCATCAATATCCATTGCATTCAAACGCTGGAATTCTTCCGTGCTCCGAGGAATTCCATCAATGATAATCAATGGAGCTCCCATACCGCGAACATCGAAGCTGTTATTGAAAGTTCCGGGTTCAGAGCTCTTCTGCCATACACGCAAACCGGGAATACGTCCCGTCAGCATGTTCTGCGGATTTTCATTCTTGGTCTTTATCATATCCTGACCTTTTACGGCAGAAACGGCACCCGTCACCGATCCTCGACGCTGTGTTCCGTAACCTATCACCACCACTTCGTCTATCATCTTGGAATCGGTCGCCATGATGATGTTGATAGTGGTACGCCCGTTCACTTTCTCTTCCTTGTTTTTCAGTCCTACATAAGAGAAACTGAGAATACCGTTTGCAGGAGCACTGATGGTATAGTGTCCGTCAATGTCGGTAATGACACCAATATTGGTACCTTTCACCATGACTGCAGCACCAATGACAGGCTCGTTGGTATCGTCCATAACTATTCCCGAAACGGAAACAGAGTTTTGCGCGGAAACACCTGTTGGAATCAGCATCAGAAGTAACGCCATAACCATGCAGGATAATCCTTGTCGCATCTTGCTAAAATTCTTCATAGTCTATTATTTTAAAAATTATTTTTTGCTCCATTCATAGTTTGCCAACACTGCATACTCGGCAGCAAAAGCAAAAATGAACATTCCTTCCACGCTGTTCTTGCTCTTTTCAGCTTTATTCCAGCCCACCAGCAAGTTAGTAGGAAGCATGTGCTTGTATTGATAATTCTCATAGGCATAATCCAGATTGTTCTGGAAGGCCTCAATGCAGCTTACGGCAGCAGTATGGGCTGAGCAAACATCCACATATCCGCGCATCAGCACACCATTGAACCAGTTGCGGAATCCACTGATATCGAATGTATAGCAACCTGGTTTTGTGGCATCGGGCTTGGCAAAGTAAGCAAAGCTATTATCAGTCAATTCTGCCAAATCCGTCCGATAGGCAGCATCGCCCGTAACCCGGAAAAGGTCGGCAGCACCGGAAAGCATCGTACCGCTGTTGTAAGTGATGGCCGGACCTACACGGTCGCGCAGTTTGGAACCAGTCCGATAACGTTCACCGTCAATGGTGACGTATTTTATGTCGGGGGAATCAGAACCGCCCATCATGTCGTCGTACACTCCATCGGGTCTCAATAAATACTTCTTTTGCCAATCATAAACGGCTTTGGCAAAACTCAAATAATAGTCGGACTTTTTCTCCGTGCGCAGCTTGCGACTGTTATCGGCAGCCACATAGCCGTAGGTCACTTCATCGGACTTTCCTTTGTAAATTTCGTGGAGCCACACCAAAGGACTGACAATGGGACCGTTACTGCAAGAGTGCTTGGTGAGGTATCCGGGTCCCCACGTGATGCCTCCCAACGGATTGCCCTGTTCATCAAGAGTGCAGTCCCAACCGTCGAGCACGTATTCCATCAGGTATTCCGCCTTTTCCAGGTAACGTTTCTCACCGGTGATATGATAGGATTCCAACAATTCACGTACCAGCCACATCTGGTCATCGTAAACATTGAGGATGCCTTCCACCTGGGCAGCTCCCTTGTCGTTTCCACGGTTTACACCGTACACCGTCCACTGCTTAGTCTGTGTATAAGAGGTCAGTGTAAAAGTACCTGCGTAATACTCCAGATTATCATAAAGCTGAGCCAGAAGCTCCTTGTAACGGTTAAAGTGAGAGTCATAAAGAGCCGTTTCTCCCCTTGCCTGCCCGGTCTTCATGGCTTTCATTGCAGCGTTCACAGCCTCAATGGAGCTGGTGTACATCCACACGCTGCCCAACTCGCTGGAACGGCTTCCGGTATAAGGATTGTAATAACGTGACATAGCCATGCCCGTTCCGCTAAAGTAGCACTCCACAGCATTGTCAATCAGTTCTATGGCACGCGCCGTGTTCTGCACCGGCAGATTGCCTGCCGGTACATCTATTCCTCCGTTACCCGGCTCATCATCAACGGCAGAGTCGTTGCTGCAAGCCACTAACGTCCATAAAAGTAAAATCAGTAAAGTAAATAAATTTTTCATTCTGTTCCTACAATTAGTTTATCATTCCATTGTTATGCCACGCAGCACCAGTTTGTTCTCATCGCCATTTTCTTCTCCCTTGAATACACCGATGGTGAGCATCACGTCTTCTCCGTTGAACTGAGACAAATCGTAGACAAAGTCGGCATACGCGTCCGGATCACCCTTTCCTCCAGCCTCATGGATAAACTTCCAGCAACCGTCGGCGGCAGCTTCGGCAAACTGAGCCGTATTGGATGCAGGTGCCAAGTGCATGACAGTTCCATCCATGCGGATGGCCGTCACCTTAAAGAAGGTAGCATTCGTTCCGCTGAAGTTGCGAGTCTTCAATGTCATCTTATTTCGTCCGGAAGCAATGGAGAACTTGGCATAGAAATAAGATTCGGGCACGGTGGTGCTCACATTGCTTCCACCACGTGTCTTTATCAGATAGCCTTCGGAAGGGAATACCTCAGGATCTTTGCTAAGTGGCATATACGACCACTCGGCACAAACGTGGTCTACCTCGCGCCATGCGCGATAAGCGTCTACATAGTTGTCGCGATTTCCTTCAATAGGATTCAGACCTGTGAACTGTGACTTCACTTGCGGCATGGTAGAGCGTACCATTTCCCGGGTCATCTTCCAGCCGTCCAGTTCTTCGACTGCTGTTCCCGGCAACCATCCCCATCCTTCAACAACTTCCTTAGCAAAAGCGATGCGGCGCAATACCAACTGTTTCCAATAGTCGCCTGTCTGGGCACGGAATGTACCGATGGCAATGATTACTTCCTTACCGATGTATTTGCTCAAATCCACCGGAACAGAACCGTAGTCTCCTGAAGCATAAGTTCTGACATCACCCACCATTTCAGCCTTCGGTTCAGCTGCAGTCAGGTCTACCACCTGCACGCCATAGTATGCCGGAGCAGCTTCGTCGGCATTGTGCGTACGAATCTGCAGAGTCATCATGTAATTGTCTTCTGTAATCAGTTTGCTTCCGAATACAAAGGAATCGAACATTTCCAAGTCTGCAGGATTCTTGCGGTCGTCTTCATTGTTGCGGATGCGGAGAGTGGTTCCCTCGTTCTGCTCTTCCCAATCACCGCGGAAGTCCATCGTACACATGTAGTTGCAAGCCCAATCCCAATGGGGATAACTTTCTGCGTTTCGTCCGCCGCGGTATTCGTTATAATACCATTTTTCGGCAGCTTTCAAGTCATCGAGGGTCAGTCCGCGCAGGATTTCCATTCCACCCATGCGCACGTCTGTAGTAGCAATACCATCCACAAAGTCGGCCATAACCACTTTCTTCACAATAGAAGCATAACCATCTTTCGTAAAGGTTACGGTATAGTCTGCCAACGGCAAATTGCCAATTTCAAACGTGCCGTCGCTTCCAGTGGTGGCAGTCTGTGTGGAGCTGATGCTGACCGTCACTCCTTCCAACGGAGCATTTCCCTTTCCTGCATCGGTCACTTTTCCTTTAATCTTCGCAGCAGCATACTCCATCTTAGGACTGACTTCGGCTACTCGTTCTTCGTTGAATTTTCCTGCTACGACAGTAACGCTGACCGTCTGGTAGTCAGCTTTTGTAAATGTAATTATATGTGTACCTATTGAAATATTTTCGAGTGTATATACACCCTGCGAATTTGTCGTAGCCTGAGGACCGTCCGGTGTAGCCGTTATACCGGAACCATCGACCTGAACCGTTACCCCTTCAAGGGGAGAAGATAAATCGTCAGTGACGACACCCGTCACTTTTCCGTAGGATAAAGCCCCTCCATCCGTGTCGTCATCCGAGCAGGAGCTTACCATGAATACCATACTTATAAGCATGGTCATCAGTCCGAAGACTCTTAGTTTTTTTGCCTGTTTCATAGTTTAATTATTATTTAGAAGTTAATATAACAAAGGAGCCGATGCCAATCACCCACATCAGCCTCAGGGCATTGCAAACCGCCCCCTCGACCACAAATTTGATTTCGCATGGGTTAATTTTAGGGTTAATTTGCGTATAACAGGATAAAAAAAACATTAATCCGAACTATTTTAACCCACAAAAGGAAGAGCAGACTTCACTTAACTCTTTAAGTTTCGAAAGTGAGGATATGAGTCAAACAATTATTGCATAAGTTCTACTAAGAACCTATCCAGAAAACGAACCGCCGCTTACACCATACAACAACTGTAAGTACGAATCACAAAAATCGCACAGAAAGTATAAAAAACATAATAAGAGAGTTATCAGACAAGCTGAAGGAAGCAAAAAAAAGAAAACACCGGATGCAACGTGCCAAGGTACTAACTCCAGTAAAGACTGAAAGGATTAGGATAATCTTCCCCCGTGTGTTTTTTGTATTCCGCTACAAATCTCTGGTAAGTAGCAATGGCAGCATTTTCATGCTTGAGTATGAAAAGAGACTTGAGGCAACAAGACAAGGCCGTCTCGTTCACCGGATCGATATTGAATTCCGCTTCGGCCAAGCTCATAGCTTCCGAATAATCTTGCGCCTCGAAAGCCTCCTTCATCAGCTGCAAGACAAGCACCTCCAAACGGCACTCCACATCTTGCTTAAAACCATCGAATAACGGGTCGTCCATAAAGCCTACAAACTTGCCGCGCCCTACAATACGCAAAAACTCTTGCCGACATTCCTCTGTCCGGTTTTCAGCAACTATTGCCACAAAACGCAAGTAGTCGCAATAAAAAACAGGGGACAGCGTAAAACGAAAGCATCCTTTTTCGTAAACCAGTTCTATGCCATCCAATTCTTTTAGAATTTTGCGCAAGTGATTGATAGCTACTCCACGCGAGTTTTTCACTTTGTCTTTTGGCTTATCGGGCCATATCAAGTCGCTCAGCTGTTTAGAAGAAATTCCGTCGGCATCGCTATAACGCAAAATGAGACAGAATATCTGCTTGATACGCAAAGAAAACATATAGGAGATATTGCGCCCGTTTCGATCGAAAACGGAGAAGTCACCGAATAAATACATCGAATTGGCAGTTCCCATATCTACCGCCATCTTCTCCGCCTTTGCATCAGAGACTGCAGGAAGCTGTTCCTTGTCCTGTTCCACAGCTTTGCCATCCTCACCCTTGCCGGAGTTTCGGCGCCACTTGCACACTATCCACGCACCCCCGCCAACTACAGCCATAACCACGCCCCCCAGTACCAGCCACACATATGAAGCATTCCCTCCACTGTTATTTGCAGTATATTTTTCAAGAGAAACTGGTGGGAATAGTAGCGAATAGACAGAAAATTTGGAAGACACGTCATCGCTTGTTTCCTGCACAGTCACAAAAAGCCTGCTTTGACGCTCGTTGTAATAAAGACGAGCGTTCGTCATGATTTTGTCGGAGTAAATGGGAATGGAATCACCCAATATATGACAACTGCCATCTTTTACAGAAAAGCGATAGAGATGCAAAAATGAGTTGGACACACTCTCTGGATAACGCAAGACATAGAAACAAGAGTCATTCAGTATAACCATATCCTGTGCAGGAACCATATTAGGCTGTCCTTCTGAAATGTCCCAAAGCTTCTGTACACGCATTTCTTGCAAATCCACCTTATAAAGGTCGTGAAAATAACGACGGCCTATCACCTGGTCGCCCGACTCGTTGCCCATACCTCCGAAAATGTAGACGGAGTGATTGCTGTCCAAATAACCGGTCGAAGAGAAATAGCGCGGACAAAGGAAATCGCCGGATAGGGAACCCAGTGTGTCCCAACACACATCCTCCGCATTGAACTGATAGAACTTATTGCTGTAATGCATATTGCCGAAGCCACCGAAGATGGTGTAACGCTTACGAATTGCATCATAATAGGAACAGTGATGATGCAGTTGCATACTAAGCCTGCTGTAGCTCTCCACTTTCCAACTCAACGTATTCAAGTCCAAGCTTGCTATCATAGGCTCTACCTCCCCATTCTCCGTATACACCTCGTAAACATAGAGCCTCTCACTGCCACTATCGAAAAAACTGCCGACAAGAAACAGTTTCACAGGACACCGTTCGGCAAAAGCCTTGGCAGAAGTACTTCCCGTCTCCATATTGTAGACGAACAACGAATCACGATTGAAATAATAAATCTCATTTCTGTCGGCATTGTAACAAGAACCGGCTTCCGAAGCCGACGCAAAGCCACCCTCTTTCTTCCAGTGATAGGCCTCGTTAATCAACCATATCGGATTCTCTACTTTGCCATAAAGAGTACCCTCTTGGTTACAGACCGATTCTCCGTCCGCCTCATCCAAAGGGAACGTGTAAGTATAATCGGCATTCACAACCAACTTATCAACAGCTATCTCCGGAACATCAATAATGTGATCGCTCTTACCGAACACGATTTTCGGACTGAATTCATCAGAGAGCAACACCCCCTTGCATACCTTTTCTTGATCGTGAATTTTAAGAGTAATCTCATCCTGCTTCAGATTGAAAGCTATCTTCACCTTAAACCAATGGGATTTCATAGCCCCGGCCTTACTGACTGGCAAGGCTATCAACACACACTTCCCCTCCTGGTTCAGACGGAACAAGATGTCATCGCCACGAAAATCAAAGAAAAGATTGAAAATCTGTCCTTCGTCATCCCCCTTCACCCGCAACACATAGCCGACACTTTCTGTAGAATACAGAGCCATATTAAATTCCAAGTCAAAATAGTCTCTGAAAGAGGGGCAGCTGTGAGCGAATACATCATAGGATGTTCTTTCGTCGATAGGACTGGTTGCACCACGAAATCTTAGTCCATATGCGGAAACCAATTGGGTAGTGCAAAGGCCGATTATAAAAACGATATATCTATATAAGTGTACCATTAGGTTTTCATTTAAGGTTATGCAATACCATCATAAAACATTAGCCAACATTTATTAAAAAATGATGGGAAAATTGAAATGCAAATATATAAAATATTAATGAACGAATTATATTTTGCTTAAAAAAGTAAGTTTCTATACCACGAGGGTGTCAAAAATGCGTGAAAGCACACAGATGACACAGAACAGACATATAACCACAGATATATTTGCCTGTCAATCAGAAGTATATAATCTGTAGTCATCTATTAAATCAGCCTCATCTGTGTGCCATCGACCGTTTTGACACACATTCTTTCACTTGTTCCATCTTTTCGCGTATCGCTCTATTCATCGGGGTTCCCGGTGAAACTGTTACCGGACTGCTTGTCGCATCTATATATTCGGCGTGCTGCATCTATATATCCAGCACATGGAATATATACAATTTCAACATGACCAAATTGAGGTTTGCAGCCGCCAAGTTGAGGTCTGCAGTTTCCAACCTCAACTTCAGCATCAGTCATCCTGTCTATTTCCCACTCAAACATACTCCACCATAAACCGTTGTCAGCCAGACGTTTTTTTTATAAAGGTGAAGGATGTGAAGCTTAGTTTGCTCAATTCATACTCAAGAATAAATAAAGGAGCAAGGAATAAAGCAGACACACTTGCGGATGCAACCACACAAATATAGACTTTAACTGCCAAACCGAGTTGTAGACAGATAAATCCTTTAAATGAAAGAGCCGTGTTTCTATACAGCTATTATAAAAGACTAAAAGTCCGTATCACCCCCGCTCCTATAGAAGCGGAAGATGTACGGACTGGATGAGAAGTAGATACGGAAAGATTAGGAAGGCAGCATGGAAAAGTTATGACGCAGGTACTCCCGTCACAATTCCCCGGCCATGTGTCCCTATATAAACCCGCCCATATTCCTGCATGTCACCGCAGATATGCAATACCAGGCCATATTGATGGGCATCATCGTTGATACGTACCCAAGAGTTCGCCGCATCGTCAGAACGGAAAAAACCATATTGCCCGTTGACTACGCCTATCAGATAGATGGCAGGATAATCATTACCCGGCTTTGCCTTGCCGAAACCAAAAGCATAGATGGTACGTACCTTATCCAAAACACGGAAATCAAATTTTTCTGAAGCGGCAGAGTGGTACAAACCATCATAAGCTGCAATCCACAAATCTTTTTCATGACCGGGAGTAGCGTAGATACGGTCTTGCCCTCCACGCGGATCTCCCCTTCGTACGGCGGCACCAGTATTACCCCGTTGGAACCGTTTAACAGTTAAACTCAATGTATCGGCATGAAAAGTCGCCCCACCATCCTCGCTGCTATACAATATTTCGGCCACAGCATCTACAGCATAAAAACGTTGGGGGTTCACCTTGTCTGCAATGACGCGGATATTCTTTGGCAAACCACGGCAAGATTGCCAGGAAGCCCCCTTATCACGGGTCAGATAAGCTTCCGAGCGGTCGGGTGTCCAAATCCAAGAAGAGCCGTCTGCTGCCACGGCGATATGCCCATTACGAGACTTTTCCGTTGGAACGGTGGCACACATAGTCCAGTGCCTGCCCCCATCTTCCGAATATGAAATAGTCTTTGCACCCGGCTGATGGCCGAACAGTGTACCAACTCTGACTATCAAATCCTGCTTCAGCCAGGCGCCCGTCACTCCATTCGTATTTCCGAAATGAGGATTGGCATGGCTGCCCAACGGGGCGGGCCGATTGAGGTCGAAATGCGTAAAGCCACCATAATCACCGATACCGGAAATCAGGCGCGCCCCTTTTTCGGGAGCATAGAGTTCGAGGGGCACGGTCTCTTCGATACCGGCAGACATGATACTCCATTTCACCGGTTCCCCACGTTCCACGACCGATAGGTTGAAAGTTTCCCAACCGCCGAAACCGGTGGTAAATATGGCATGTTCAGCGTCGGCAGGATCTATCTCAATGTCGAACATCCAATGCAGGGGGGCTACTTTTGTATAGGGAGCTTTAGAATAATCATACTCATATCCCGTCTTGAAAATCGGTTTCCAGCTTTTGCCACCGTCGGTCGTACGGAACATCTCATCACTCTTATAACCGTGTTTGCCTCCCAAGCT
>Ga0129308_1000912_pt1 | contig 36551 bp, 28 predicted proteins | sample L827metagenome_FD_94440 | JGI IMG/M metagenome (GOLD analysis project Ga0129308, IMG submission 94440) | Ring-tailed lemur group fecal microbial communities from Wisconsin, USA - L827 metagenome | ecosystem: Host-associated > Mammals > Digestive system > Large intestine > Fecal | place: USA...
AAAATACCCAAGGTCAGAATGTTTGAAATATGACTGACGAAAACCGCGAATGTAAGGGTCTATACCATGACGGCATAGAAATGTGCCGGTAGCGTTAATCGCTAATCAGTGTGGTGGAGTAAAAATTGATGTTATGAAACACCATAACACGTTACAGGCGTGTTCAAGCTGACAGGCTTAAAGCGGAGACCTAAAGGTATATGTAAAGATAGGATTGTTGGAACGAGGAAAGGCAGTAGGCTTCCACCATTAGAAAGTAAGCAGACGAATCATATAAGCTGCTGTACTACTGCTGAAAAGCAGAGGTCGAACCGATGATGTTTTCTGCGAAAAAGAGGAAAACGGAGGAATGGCCTCAAGTCAGTCAAACAGGCAACTTAGCACTTAGTCGCAATTAGGATTGCGAGTATGACAAAAAGAAGTCACTCGCCGTAAAGGAGAGTGATGCCTGATGCCAAATGAGAAGAAACCAAAAACAAAATGCGTGGAGTATCTCCGCCATGCTGAATACTACGATATGCAGAGTACCTTTGATGAGCTGTATGCCAGAAGTCAAGCCGGAGAAATCTTTGACGGCCTGATGGATGTGATACTTTCGAGAGAAAATATCCTATTGGCCTATCGGAACATCAAATCCAATACCGGAAGTTTTACACCGGGGACGGATAAGCTGAAAATTTCTGATATTGGTAAGCTTACCGCTGACGAAGTAACAGCGAGGGTACGTAGAATCGTAAAGGGAGGTAAAAACGGCTACACCCCAAGAAGCGTGAGACGCAAAGAAATCCCTAAGCCAAACGGGAGTACCAGACCTCTGGGAATCCCTTGTATCTGGGATAGATTGGTACAGCAATGTATCAAGCAAGTCATGGAGCCTATCTGCGAAGCCAGATTTAGCAATAACAGCTATGGATTCCGTCCGAATCGGTCGGTTGAAAATGCGATAGCGGCAATCTACAGGCTTATGCAGAGGTCAGGACTTTACTATGTTGTGGAGTTTGATATTAAGGGCTTCTTTGACAATGTAGACCATTCAAAGCTGATAAAACAGCTATGGTCACTTAATATTCGGGATAAAGAATTACTCTATGTAATCCGCAGGATTCTCAAAGCGCCAATCCTCATGCCGGACGGCCACACGGAACATCCAACAAAGGGAACGCCGCAAGGAGGAATTATTTCCCCACTGCTGGCGAATGTGGTTCTAAATGAACTTGACCATTGGATTGAAAGCCAGTGGCAGTGCAACCCGGTAACGGATAACTATTCTTATAGAGAAAATGCGGCGGGATGTCCGATACAAAGCCATGCGTATCGTGCAATGCGGAATACACAGCTGAAAGAAATGTATATCGTCAGATATGCAGATGATTTTCGGGTTCTCTGTAGGACACGAGAACAGGCAGACCGGACGCTGATTGCGGTCACGCAATGGCTGAAAGAGCGCCTACGCCTTGATGTCTCGCCGGAGAAAACGAGAGTTGTTGACACCAGACAAAGCTATTCTGAATTTCTCGGATTCAAAATCAGACTGCGCAAAAAGGGGAAAAAGTATGTCGTTCAATCGCACATGTGCGATAAAGCGTATAAAAAGGTCAAGGCCAACCTGACAAAGCAGGTCGGAAATATCAAATTTCCAAGAAAAGACCGTGGAGAAGCCGGAGAAGTACGGCTGTTCAACTCAATGGTTATGGGAATCCAGAATTACTATCAGTTAGCCACAGACATCAGCATTGATTGCGGTGATATTGGCAGAGCTGTCAATACAGTCCTTAAAAACAGGCTGAAATCTGGAAAAACGCACCGACTAAAAAAAGAAGGTCGAGACCTCACAAAAATGGAACTCCAAAGATATGGGAAATCGGAACAGCTAAGATATATAGCACAATCCAAAGAACCGATTTATCCGATAAGCTATGTTCAATGCAAAAATCCAATGAATTTGCGGCGAAAAGTATGCGCCTACACAGCGACAGGCAGAAGTTTAATCCATGACAATTTACGGATAAACACTTCCTTACTGTTACAGCTTATGAGAGCACCTACATACCGCCGCAGTGCGGAATATGCGGACAACCGTATCTCACTATTCTCCGCCCAATGGGGAAAATGTGCAATAACGGGAAAGGAATTTCAGTGTATTTCAGAAATCCACTGTCACCATAAAACACCAAAGAGTGATGGTGGCAGCGACAAGTATGAAAATCTGGTATTGGTGCTTGCGCCAGCGCATGAACTGATACACGCGGTCAACGAGGACACTATTTATTCTTATCTCTCCGCTCTTAAATTGGACGCTTCACAACTTATGAAGCTAAACAGACTGCGAATACTGGCAAATCGGAAACCTATTGATTTGGAGAACCTAAATCCTACGAATAATTCTCATAATGGTATGACTAAGGAGACTAAGAAAACTGTTTGATTGATGGAACGCCGGATGCGGTGAAAGTCGCATGTCCGGTGTGAAGCGGGGGAAAAGCTGGAGATAATTTCAAAGGCTTACCTATCGCTATTTCCATCAGACTTAAACACCTATGGCGGCGAAGCAAAGCGGCTGTTAGAGGATTTGCAGTCGAGGAATGAAAGGATGTTCCTTGTAACCGTGCTGTTTTTGAATACGGCAAAGACAAAACAGGAGCTGGACAATGCGGTGTTCCAGACATCGGGTATCGCACAGAAGTATAACTGTTCGCTGCGCCGTCTGGATTATATGCAGGAGCCGGGATTGATGAGCAGTATTCCGTTGGGGATTAACTTAATTCCGATTAAACGGGCACTGACTACCACATCTACGGCTATTTTTGTGCCTTTTACCACGCAGGAGCTATTCATGGCGGGAGAATCTCTTTATTACGGTTTGAACGCTCTTAGCAACAACATGATTATGGTAGACCGGAAGAAACTGAAAAATCCTAACGGTTTGATTTTAGGTACACCGGGTTCCGGTAAATCTTTTTCAGCAAAGCGTGAGATTACCAATGCTTTTTTTGCTACACAGGATGACATTATCATTGGTGATCCGGAAGGAGAATACTATCCGCTTGTCAATGCGCTTGGCGGGCAGGTAATTCATATCTCCCCTACAAGCCATGATTACATTAATCCGATGGACATCAACCTGGACTATTCGGACGATGATAACCCGCTTGGCTTTAAGAGTGATTTTATTTTATCTCTGTGTGAACTTATCATGGGTTCCAGAAATGGGATTGAAGCGGAGGAAAAATCGGTCATTGACCGTTGCCTGCCGATTGTGTATCAGAAATATTTTGAGAATCCTGTGCCGGAGAATATGCCTGTGCTTGGGGATTTGTACCAATGCCTTCGGTCACAGAGGGAAGTGCAGGCACAGCGTATCGCAACCGCACTGGAAATCTATGTAAATGGTTCCTTAAAAGTATTCAATCATCGTACCAATGTGGAACTGAATAACCGGATTATCTGTTTTGATATTAAAGATTTGGGGAAACAGCTTAAAAAACTTGGGATGCTGATTGTACAGGATCAGGTTTGGAACCGTGTAACCATTAACCGTGCCGCTCATAAATCCACCCGGTATTACATAGATGAGTTCCATTTGCTCTTAAAAGAGGAACAGACAGCGGCGTACTCGGTGGAAATCTGGAAACGATTTAGAAAGTGGGGTGGTATTCCGACAGGAATTACGCAGAATATCAAGGATTTGCTGGCAAGCCGTGAGATTGAGAATATTTTTGAAAACTCTGATTTTATTTACATGCTGAATCAGGCTGCCGGGGATAGGCAAATACTGGCAAAACAGCTTAATATTTCCCCGCATCAGTTGTCCTATGTGACGAACAGCGGCGAAGGAGAAGGACTGATTTTCTATGGCAGTACCATTATTCCATTCAAGGATAAATTTGATAAATCGTTGAGGTTGTATAAGCTGATGACAACGAAACCTTCTGAAATGGAGAATGGGCAGGGAAAATGAGTTTGGAAGCGGAAAGACTAATCAATCACGTTTATCAGATGGATTGCCTTGAACTGATGAAGCAGATGCCGGATGAAACAGTATCTATGATTCTCACAGATCCTCCTTATGGGATTTCTTACCAAAATCAGTTTACCAATCAGAGGCATCTGGTGCTGGAGGGCGATAGCGGAATCCCGTATGAAAGGTTTGCAAGTGAGAGTTACCGTATTTTAAGGGGAAATTCCCATGCGTATTTCTTTACCCGTTATGATTGTTATCCATATCATTATGAATGTTTGAAGCAGGCAGGATTTTCTGTGAAAAATTGTATGGTTATTGAGAAGGGAACTATCGGTGGTATTGGAGATTTGAAAGGCAGCTTTGCGAACAATGCAGAGTGGATCATTTTTTGCCAGAAAGGGCGGAGAGTTTTTAACCGAACTACGCTTCTTGAAAATAAGAAAAAAGAAGGCACTCAATTCCATAGAGGGCGTGAACCTAGTAAAAAATACAAGACGAGGTTTAACGCTTGCTGGTTTGGAGAAGAATATCCCAAATCTACCTATAATTCCATGTGGCAGAAGAAGAACCAGATATACCATCCTACGATAAAAAATGTGGAATGTCTGTCTTGGCTCATACAGATTTCTTCTTTGCCTGGGGAATTGATATTTGACGGGTTTATGGGAACCGGAAGTACGGCACTGGCAGCATTGCTTACTGGAAGAAATTATCTTGGAGCAGAAATTGATCCCGGATATTTCCAGATCATCGCAAAGCGTCTGCAACAGCAAATTTAAGAGAAAGGAAAAGCAACATGAGGAAATGGCTTGCGGGATTATTACTGATCTGCTCTATTGTACTACTCTCTATCAGTATTTACTCGTTGATGGGGATGTTCTTTCAGGAGAAAAAAGACGATTCACTACAGAAGCAGTTGGAAGAAATTTATGAAGATGGTGACAGGGCGCAGGAACCGGAGGGAGAATTACCTTCCGGGGAATCTGCGCCCTTTGTGGTGGATGAGGGGATTCTTGCCCTGCATGAAAAAAATCCAGATTGTATTGGGTGGTTGACTATCGAAGGAACCATGATTGATTATCCAGTCATGTACCATCCGGAGGAAGAAAATTATTATCTGCATCGGGATTTTAATGGTGAGTATTCCGCAAATGGCTGTTTGTTTCTATCAGAAAAATGTGATCTGGAAACCAGCGACAATTTCATTATCTATGGGCATCACATGAACAGCGGCAAGATGTTTGCGGCACTGGAAGGATATAAACAACAGGCGTTTTGTGAGGAGCATCCGCTGATTCTCTTTAATACTCTGCATGGGAAAGAAACCTATCAGGTCATGGCGGCATTTAGCACTCCTGTTTATACAGGGAATGATTTTGCATATTACACTTTTACCAAAGCGGAAAACGAGGGCGAGTATCAGGCTTTTATAAATGCAATCATGGAGCGTTCTTTTTATGACACCGGGATTACGGCGGTTTATGGGGACAGGCTGCTGACGTTATCTACCTGTGAGTATTCGCAGAAAAATGGACGGATGGTTGTTGTGGCAAAACAAGTTAAAACAAATTAGTGGAAAGGATGGAATTTATTATGGAGATTTATGTGTTGAATATCGGAGAAAAGGATTTACCCAAAGAGGGAAAAGAAATGTTGGATATGAAGAAAGATGGCGATGGAGAGGAAGTTTTCGGCTGCTTAATGGACGATATGCTGTATCTGGCAGCATTGGTTGATTTGCAGAGTGATCTTCTGCAGATTGCTGAATTAAGGGGCGGTGTTCTGCCGGAAGGATTTGAAAGTTTTCCGGAATCCGTGAGAAAACTGGCAGATCAGACACTGGCAAAATGGGAAATTTATGCGAAGCCTGTAGTGTAATGCTAAGAGACGAAGGGATTGTTGACTATGCAGGAACATGAATATAAGGCAAGAGATAAAACTGTAAAGAAAATGAGCCGTGAAGGGCTAACAGAAGAAAATCTGCATAGCCGTGAAGCGGTCAGTATCAGTCAGAAAGAAAGGGAAGATATTACACTTCCCGCACGGGCGGAGGATTCGTTTAATTTCCAGAATATCCGTAATCAGGGGAAAGATGAAAAACATCGTAGGCTGTATGACTCGTATGCTGACAGAACAGATTTCAGTGGAGAGACAGAGGAAAATGTTAAGCGAAAAAAGACACCGCAGCGAACTGCCGATTCGGAAACAGATCAAAAGGTTTCCGAAGATGTGGAAGGGGTGGATTCTGCCAGAGGTGTATCCGAACATTCCGCACGAATGGAAAGCATACGGGGGCATCCGTCCGGGAGTGCCTATGCGGAGGCCGCCGCCGAGGTAAATCATAACCGGAAGAAAAAACAGGTGCAGACATATTCCCGAAAACAAAGGGAAAAGCAGGCTGCAACGCAGTGGCGTGAAGGGGAGGCAGAGAAAGAAAATTCTCGTTTTCAGAGGAACCATCAGGCGGCAGAGCAGTCTATGGAAGGGTTTCGGGAAGAAATCAAGGAAAAAACAAAGCGTGAGCAGTTACATAAGGAACAGCGGAAGAAAGTTTCTCGTTTAGCGTTTTGTGATGAAAATGACGGTATGGTGCGTGGTGCCGGCATGGGTATTTCAAAAAGAGCAATTTCAGCAGCGGCAGGTTCTGCCGCTGTTTATCTTCACGGAAAAGGGCATGAAGCGGAAGAAGATAATGCTGCGGTTGAAGGTTCCCATAGGGCAGAACTGATGGCAGAAAATGCTTTGCGCCATGCTATGAACAGAACGAACCGGGGAGTCAGAAAAAGAAGTTCCAGATGGCAGGAAAATCCTGCGGATGCTGTGACAAAAGGAAGGCTGCAGTTTGAAGCGGTACAGGAAGCCGCAAAAAGTACCGGACGGCAGGCAGCAGAAATGGAGCAGGCAAAAAAGAGTGCTATCCGGCGTTTCTGGCAGAAGCAAAGATATAAGAAAGCGTATCAGGCAGCGAAGAATGGTGAAAAAACGGCAGCGGAGACAATGCAGATCACACAGACCGTCTTTGCAAAAGTGAAAAGGGCGGCGGCAGCGGTCATCGGGCGGAATAAAGGAATATTTGGCGCATTGGCGGCAATGGTGCTGCTCTTTGTATTGATTGCCACAAGTCTGTCAAGCTGCGGTGCATCCCTTCAGGGTGCCACTTCCAGTATTGCGGGGACAACTTATGCCAGTACGGATGAGGATATTTATGCGGTAGAAAATGCGTATGCGGCGTTAGAAGATGCCTTAAACAGTCAGATTAACAGTATAGAGTCCCGCCATTCCGGTTACGACGAATACCGTTATCAGGTGGATGAAATTTCCCATAATCCGTACCAGCTTATTTCTTATTTTACAGCAAAATACGGGGAGTTTACCTATGAGCAGGTAAAAGACGAGGTGGAAGAAATCTTCCGGCAGCAATACAGCATTTCTACGGAAAGTACAAGGGAGACCGTTACAGAAACAAAAACAGTGCGTGTCGGAGAATCTTTGGGGCAGGTTGTAACCAGCGGATATTGTAGCTGTGCAATCTGTTGTGGCGTATGGGCAGGAGGCCCGACTGCGAGCGGCGTATATCCGACAGCAAACCATACCATTGCGGTAGATGCAAACAATCCATTCGTACCGATGGGAACTAAGGTTGTGATGAATGGTGTGGAGTATGTGGTAGAGGATACGGGAGCCTTTGCACAATATGGCGTACAGTTTGATGTTTATTACGATGCTCATGCGTCTGCATTAGCACATGGACACCAGACCTGGGAAGCATATATAGCTGATGACAACGGAAGTCAGGAAGTGGAAGTAACCAGCACGAGGGAAGTAAACCGTCTGGATGTAACCATGACAAATCATAACCTTGATGCCGTGCTTCGCAGCAGGATGGATGAAAATGAGGAAAAAAGGTATGACCTTTATAACACCACCTATGGAAACCGCAATTACCTGTTTGACGTAAATACGCTGCCAGGTGGAGGAGCCGGAGGTTTTGGATATGACATTCCGGCAGAGGCGTTGTCAGATCAGAAGTTTGCAAATATGATCCGGGAAGCGGAGAAATATCTTGGTTATCCCTATGTATGGGGCGGAGCTTCACCTTCTACCAGCTTTGACTGTTCCGGTTTTGTGAGTTGGGTAATCAATAACTGTGGAAATGGATGGAATGTGGGAAGGCAGACAGCGGATGGGCTGCGGTCATGCTGTGCTTATGTATCTCCATCAGAGGCAAAACCGGGAGATTTAGTCTTTTTCCAGGGTACTTACAATACGTCAGGAGCAAGTCATGTGGGAATTTATGTTGGTAATAATATGATGATTCATTGCGGAAATCCCATCCAGTATACGAGCATTGCATCGTCTTACTGGCAGGAACATTTTATGGCTTTTGGCAGGATTCATTAGAAATGGAGGCAGAAGCATTGAGTAAAAAATTAAATCGGGTTTTGGATGAGATTCAGAAAACCGAGGAAAAGATTGCGGTATGGCAGGAACATCTGCGGGAGTTGAATACACTTCGGGAACAGCTTGAAAATCAGGAGATTATTAAATCTATCCGCTCTATGAAACTGGACAGCCGCAGGATGTTGGAACTTTTAGAGGGCATCCAAAGCGGGACCGTTTCTATGCGGTGTGCAGAGGAAGAAGATCACAATACTGTAACGGAGAACGATATGAAAGATACGTCAGGACAAATACAGATGCAGGAAGAAAGGGCATCAGAAAGTGAGGACAGGAGTAATGAAGAAACTTAAAAAGTGGCTGGCATTGTTTGTAATGGCGGCGGGGATTGTGTCTTCCGCCAATGTGACAGCATTTGCCTATGCGGAGGAACCAGCGCAGACTGAACCTGCGGAGGCGGCTTCGGAGACGGAACCGACAGTTCTGGAGGAAAATGTGCAGGAAACAGAAGCAACACCTTTCTCGGTTCCGGGAAATGGACAGGTTGTGGATGATAAAACCAATGATGATACAAAGGAGTTTTTAACCATTCAGACAAAGAATGGAAATACATTTTTCCTTGTGTTAGACCGTTCCAGTAACACAGAAAACGTCTATATGCTTTCCATGATTGATGAGAATGACCTTGCGGAGTTTATCGAAAATACTTCAGAAATGAATGTGGAAACGGAGGCAGAAGCGGCGCAGGTTGTTATTCCGGAATCAGAAACCATACCTGAAGAAACAGAGGTGGAAACAGAGAAAGAGCAGGAAAAGGAGAAAGCCGGCGTAAGCACAGGCGTCCTTCTGGCGGCATTGCTTCTGCTGGCAGGCGGTATTGGCGGCTTCTATTATCTGAAGGTTGTAAAACCGAAAAAGGCGGAAGAAGCTGCGGATGAAGAAGATTTAGAGTTTTATGATGGCGGGGCGTACATCAATGAAGATACAGATGAGGATTCGGAAAGTGAGGATGGGGAATAAGTCCTGCGATTCAATTTGAAAACCATGTGACAATGTATAGGAAAGGCAGCCAGTATAACTTGGCTGCTTTTCCTGTGTTGAGGCAGGAGATCTGTCAGAAAGGAGATTGTTTTGTATTTAGTATTAGGTGAGAAGCCGAGTGTGGCGCAGGCACTGGCAAAGGTGTTAGGTGCTAAGAAACGAGAGGATGGCTATTTTGAAGGGAATGGATGGCTTGTGAGCTGGTGTTTGGGGCATTTGGCGGAATATGTATCGCCGGAGGCATATGATGAACGGTATCAGAAATGGGAGTTTTCTGACCTTCCGATTTTTCCGGAGGTATGGCAGCTTGCCATAGCGAAGGATAAAAAAGAACAGTTTCATGTATTGAAAAAACTGCTCAACCGTGATGATGTGGAGTATGTAGTCAATGGATGCGACGCAGGGCGTGAAGGCGAGCTGATCTTTAAGAGAGTCTATGACTTGTCCGGGAGCCATCTTCCGGTCAAACGGCTGTGGATCAGTTCAATGGAGGATGCTGCCATTCGGGAAGGGTTTACCCATTTGAGAGACGGTGCCGAGTATAAAAATCTTTGTGAAGCGTCGATTTGCAGGGCAAAGGCGGATTGGTTAATCGGCATGAACGCTACCAGAGCATTTACTACAAAATATTATAAGCGTCTGGTAGTAGGACGTGTGCAGACACCTACGCTTGCGATGTTGGTGGAAAGAGACAGCCAGATCAATCATTTCCAAAAGGAAGCATATTATAACGTGCATTTGGATTGCAACGGTCTGGAAGTAATAAAAGAAAAGATTTTTGATAAAGCAGAAGCAGACAGATTAAAGGCTGCCTGTAACGGGGCATCCGCTGTAGTGGAAAAAACTGTGTCAACAGAAAAAACAGTCAATCCACCAAAATTATATGATTTGACAACACTGCAAAGGGAAAGTAACCGTTATTATGGTTATACGGCGAAGGAGACATTAGATTTTACACAGAGTTTATATGAAAAAAAGCTGGTTACATATCCGAGAACGGACAGCCAGTATCTGACAGAGGATATGGAACAGACGGCGGAACAGATCATCCGTATGGTGTGCGGGAAATTCGGTTATGGTTCGTCCGTATATCCGTCAGAACCAAATGTAAAACGTGTCATGGATAATAAAAGAGTATCCGATCATCATGCCATTATCCCCACGGCAGAGTTGGAAAGCTGTGAGATAGGGGAACTTTCCAAAGGTGAACGGGATATATTAGTTTTGATTTCTACACGTTTGCTCTGCGCAACGGGATCAAAACATCTTTATGTAGAATCTGTAGTTACCGTATCATGTGCCGGGGAGATATTTACAGCAAAAGGAAAAGCAATCAAAGAAATTGGCTGGAAAGCTATTGAAGCAGCATTTTGTCAGGCACAGGGAGGAAGAAATCGTAAGGCTGTGGATAAAGAATTAGTGGCGATTCCTTTTGTGGCGGAAGGAACTGTTATTGACAACGTAACGGCAGGGGTGACAGAGCATTTCACGACACCACCCAAACCATACAGTGAAGATACACTTTTGTCTGCAATGGAGACTGCCGGGAATAAAGAATTTGACGAAGATACGGAAAAGAAAGGACTTGGCACTCCGGCAACGAGGGCAAGCATTATAGAAAAGCTGGTTTCTTCCGGTTATGCGCTGCGTAAAGGTAAGCAGATAGTTCCTACCAGCGATGGAGCCGATCTGATCGCTGTGCTTCCAGAATATTTGAAATCCGCAGCCATGACAGCGGAATGGGAAAACAAATTGCTTTTGATGGAAAAGGGACAGCTTGAAGGCAGTGGGTTCATGCAAGGAATCACGGATTTGATTGACCGGATGCTTTTGGAGTGCAGTACCATATCTGGAGAGGAACAGAATCGTTTTCATCCGAGGGAAGAAATCGGGAAGTGTCCGTTGTGTGGCAGTCCGGTTTATGAGGGAAAGAAAAATTTTTATTGTTCCAACCGGGATTGCTCCTTTTCTCTGTGGAAAGAGAACCGCTATCTTTCTGGTATGAGGAAACAGGTAGATAAGCACATGGCAAAGGAATTGCTGCAGCAGGGACGTACCCATGTGGATGATCTGTATTCACAGAAAAAAGGAAAGACGTTTGCGGCGGATTTGCTTCTTGAGATGCAGGATGGCCGTGCGAACTTTAAGCTGGAATTTCCCCAAAAGAAGGGAAGTAAAAAGAAATACAAATAAAAAATCTCCCCGCATGTAGCGGGGAGTGCTGCCTTATATCAGTGAAAAACTGAGTTATGGATTAATAGATTTGAAAAGAGTGGAGGTTTTATCATGGCAAAATTAAATGATATTCGGATGCTTGCCGGGTATGAAGCGAAAGAAGTTGCCGGATCACCGCAGGACTGGATGCGTTATCTGGATACAGCGTCAAGGCTGTACCGTTATCCTTTTTCCGATACACTCTTGATTCACGCACAGCGTCCGGATGCTATTGCCTGTGCGGAACTGGAGGTTTGGAATGAGAAGATGCTGCGGTGGGTAAACCGTGGCGCAAAGGGAATCGCCCTGATTGATGATACGGGGCCGAGAACGAGGCTGCGTTATGTATTCGACATTTCCGATACCCATATGGTTCGTGGCGGGAGGACACCTTATCTTTGGAAGCTGCAGGAGCAGCAAAAAGACAGGCTTCTTGACCACCTGGCGGAGACCTATGGACTGGAAGGGGATGATGCCTTAGACCTGCAGAACGCTTTACTGGCAGTTGCGGCAGAGATGGCGGAAGAAAATCTGAATGAAGCAATGGAAGGGTTGGAGTATGAACTGGACGGCACATTTTTAGAGGGGCTGGATGTGGATACAATCCGGGTAGAGTTTAGGAACCTGTTAATGAACAGTGCGTTCTATTCCCTTTCTAGCCGCTGTGGACTTGATCCGATGGAATATCTGGAGGAAGCGGATTTCTTTGGAATCACGGATTTCAGTTCCCTTTCCGTTCTGACCTTTTTAGGAAATGCCACAAGCCAGTTGGTGGAGCCGGTACTGCGTGACATTGGCCGGACAGTCCGGAGGATAGAACTGGAAGAAATACAAAATGAAGCGCAGAATATGGTTGAAAATTCTTCATCCATCGGTTATAATGAATTTAGCACGTTAATTCGTGAAAGTAAAAGCATAGAAGGAGGAAAAGAAGATGGAACTGACATATCATCGCAAGGGAGATTACCTGTTTCCGAACCTGACCATAGAGAACGAGGAAGTGACCATAGGGAAGTACGGGATGCTGCGGAGGACATTTCTGAAGGAGAACAGGAAGAATTGGTATCAGAGCATGTTGCTGACCGGGAAACTGAACAGACATCTGCTGGAGATAGAGAAGGCAGCGCAGGAGAGGATGGAAATCCTGATGGATGGGCTGCTTACGACATATCCGGCACCGGACAAAGAAGCGGATCAGATGAAGTGGATAGCGCACATGAATATGCTGAGGGGGATGGCGGAGGAAACCATCTTGACGGAATTGGTATACAGTTAAGTGAGGATATAACAGAACAGGATTTGAGTAGAGCAGAGGAAGAAAACGCCTCTGCTTTATCTTTGCCTGATTTGCCTGCGGTAAAACAGCAAATACGTTCCATAGAGGAACGGCAGGCGGCCATTTATGCCGGAGAAATTGCTATCCCATCGGAAGTGGTGGATGAGGTACTGCGAAAAGGCGGGAACAAGAGCCACAGCCATCTCCGCATTATTTACAATTTTATGATTGAGCAGTCACCGGAGGAATATACGGAGTTTGTGCGCCGGGAATATGGTACAGGTGGAATCGGGCTTACGATTGGCGGGAGTGAATACTCTGTCTGGTATGATGAACTTGGGATGCAGATTGCTGTGGGGCATACTGTAAATGACAGGCTTCTGGATAAGGCATTTTTATCATGGGAGGAAGTGACCGGACGGATTCATCAGCTTTTAAAGCAGGGAGAATATGCCCCGCAGGTGGTATTAGATGCTGCGAGAAAAAATGCGTTAGAGGAACATGCGAATACGCTTGCATTTATGGAGCGTGATATGGCAGAAGGTGTTGCAGAACTGGTATTTGATGACATAGAGATTTTTCGTGGTGGTTTCCCGGATATGGTGGAGCGGATCAGCGGATTGTTGGATCAGCCTGAATATCTGGCAGATTTGAATGAACGTCTGGAAGGTCTGGCAGAAGCCTATGCAGAAGATAAGGGGCTTATGCGTTTTAAATATTACCGGCCGGATAAGGTTGCGGCGCAGTTTCGGAAATTTGCAAAGGAGGCGGTGCCGTATCAGGCAAGGGATGGTTTTTTATGGGAAGAACATCAGGTGTTTATTACGCAGGATGAGATTGATGCGTTTCTTGCCGGCGGCGGTCCCTATTCTGACGGGCGGCTTTCAACCTATGCTTTTTTCATTCAGGATAAAAGTGAAAAAGAAAAGGCAGATTTTTTAAAACAGAGGTATGGTATTGGAGGAAGCAGCCATGCTCTTTCCGGTGCGGATGATTCCCATGCCGATTATAATGGAAAAGGTCTGAAACTGGAAAGGGGGAGCTATGGCAATCCGGATGCCACAGTTTTATTGAAATGGCCGAAGGTGGCAAAGCGTGTCCAGTTTTTGATTGAGAACGATAAATATTTAAAAGCCGGCGATTTTTCTCGGATGCCTGTGTATGAGCGGGAACAGATGGCACTTCGTATCATCCGGTTTTATAATCATCTCCCGCAAGAGATTGAGCGTCCCTTTGAGGAAGATTTTTTTAATGAGAACGCAAGAAAAACATTGCCTGCTCTTTTAGAAAATCCGGAGACTGCGGAGAAATTAGTGGCGCAGATGGACGCTGCGCTTGCTTCCTTGCCTTTGGATTTTGAGGATTATGAAAATCGGGTAGAGATACTTTCAACCATCCATCAGTATATTGAGGGAACTTATACTATTTTCCCTGAGCAGAAGAAAGAGATTCAAATTGAGGGCAGTGCGAGACAGTTGACCTTGTTTGATTTGTGGGATACGGGGACGGAGGCACCTGTAAAAGTAGAAAAGCCAGTAGAAAAAACGGCAGAGTCAGAGAATGATGCAAAAAGAGAAAAGCTAACGCTGGAAAATGAGGCGGAAAATGAAGAAACATATGTAGAAGAAGGCCGGGAGATGGTTCTGGAAACAACCGAAGCAGAGGAGAATTTGCCTGATCGGGAATCAGAACAGTCAGAAGAAGAACTGGATTCCATTCATTATGAGGAAGTTGAAAGTAAAATTTCCGATGCAATGGAAAAAGCGGATACATATTTTGATGAATTTTCCCCGGAGCAGATTGATGTAATCTATGCGTCTGCAGAAAAAGGATTAGACGTAACACCAATGCTGAATACAGAGTTTTCTCCGGCGCAGATGCAGCTTATTGCCGATGTTATGGAGAGAATGGCAGCGGATGAAAGGGTGCTGTTTGGAAATGAGATAGGACAGCTTACCAGCCATGCGATGAATCCAGAGGAAATCAATGCGGTACGTCGGGAGCGCAATCTGCCTTTGGAGCTGATAGATTCCGGCAGTGAAGAAACACTGGAGCAGAAGATTGAAGGACAGAAAGACAAAGGACAGCAATCTGCAAAGAAAAGTCCACATGAAGAAGCAACAAAGAAAACAGAGTTGATAAACTTCCGCATTACGGATGATGATCTTGGCGCAGGCGGCCCGAAACAGAAATTCCGAGCCAATATGGAAGCGGTGCGCCTTTTGCATCAGTTGGAATTTGAGGAGCGTATGGCAACACCGGAGGAACAGGAAGTCTTATCACGCTATGTTGGATGGGGTGGACTCCCCCAGGCATTTGAGGAAAACAGTAAGGATTGGTCGGAAGAATTTACTGAATTGTATGCGGAACTGTCACCAGAAGAATATCGGGCAGCAAGAGCATCCACGCTAAATGCTTTCTATACTTCTCCGACAGTGATTAAGGCAATGTACGAAGCATTAGGAAATATGGGGTTAAAATCCGGAAATGTTCTGGAGCCTTCCTGTGCTATCGGAAATTTTATGGGGTTGGTGCCGGAAGAAATGGACGGCTTGAAGATGTATGGTGTGGAGCTGGACAGCGTATCCGGCAGGATTGCAAAACAGCTTTATCAAAAAAATGCTATTGCCATACAGGGATTTGAAACTACAGATTATCCGGAAAGTTTTTTTGATTGTGTGATTGGAAACGTACCGTTTGGTGCATATAAGGTGGCAGACCGCAAGTATGACCGTCAAAATTTTATGATCCATGATTATTTTATCGCAAAATCACTGGATTTGGTACGTCCGGGCGGCGTGGTGGCAGTAATTACATCCAGTGGGACAATGGATAAACAGAACTCCAATGTTCGGAAGTATATTGCGAACCGTGCTGATCTGCTTGGTGCTATCCGTCTCCCAAACAATGCTTTTCAGAGAAACGCCAATACCAATGTGGTGGCAGACATATTATTTTTACAAAAGCGTGACAGGGCATCCCTGGAACAGCCGAAGTGGGTGGAACTTGGAACGACGCCGGAGGGATATTCTGTTAATTCTTATTTTGTGGAACATCCGGAAATGGTGCTTGGTAAGTTTTCTACGGAAAGTACACAGTATGGAAAACAGGAAGTGACTGTAAAACCTATCAGGGATGCTGTTCTTTCTGAACAGCTAAAAGAAGCTGTGGGGCATATTCGCGGAACGATTACGGAGGTTGAGATAGAAGATTCTGAACTGGATGAAATAGATACGTCCATTCCGGCAGATCCGTCTATTAAGAATTTCAGCTTTGCAAATGTGGACGGAAAAGTGTATTATCGTGAAAATTCCAGGATGAACCTGATGGAGCTGCCAGCAATGACAACGGAGCGTGTGCTTGGAATGATTGCGCTTCGTGATTTGACGCAGGAACTGATCCAGTGCCAGATGGAGGATGGGACGGATGCGGAAATCATGTTACTTCAACAGAAGCTGAATCAGTCTTATGACCGCTTTACGGCAAGATACGGACTGATTAGCAGTAATGCCAATAAAAGGGCATTTTCGCAGGACAGTAGTTATTGCCTGCTATCTTCCCTTGAACTTTTGGACGAGAACGGAAATTTGAAGCGGAAGGCAGATATTTTTACAAAGCGGACAATCCGAAAGCCGGAGCCTGTTACCTCTGTGGATACGGCCAGTGAAGCACTGGCTGTTTCTATCGGAGAGCGGGCAAAGGTAGATGTTCCTTTTATGGCACAGTTAGCGGGAAAGCGTGAGGATGAGATTACGGAGGAACTTACCGGGGTAATTTTCAAGAATCCATTGACGGATATATGGGAAACATCCGATGAATATTTATCCGGGAATGTCCGGGAAAAACTGGCTGTGGCAAGGCAGTTCGCTGAAAATCATCCGGAATATGAAATTAATGTGCAGGCGCTTGAACGTGTCCAGCCGAAGGATTTGGAAGCATCGGAGATTGAAGTGCGGCTTGGGGCAACATGGATTGATCCGGAATATATCACGGATTTTATGGGGGAATTGTTTAAAACACCAAAATATTTTCTTGGGAGCAGCATTAATGTAAAATATGCGCCGATCAATGGACAGTGGAATATCAGCGGGAAAAATGCGGATCGGGGAAACGCTCTTGTTACTGCTACTTATGGTACAGAACGGGCAAATGCCTATCGGCTTCTGGAGGATGCACTAAATCTGCGGGATACCAAAATCTTTGATAAAGTTACGGAGGATGGGACGGAAAAGCGTGTCCTAAATAAAAAAGAAACCATGCTTGCACAGCAGAAGCAGGAATTGATCCGGGAAGCCTTTAAGGAGTGGATATTCCGGGATATTGACCGCAGGGAAGATTTATGCCGGAAATATAATGAACTGTTTAACAGTATCCGTCCCCGTGAGTATGATGGCAGCCATATCCAGTGTGTAGGTATGACGCCGGAGATCACGCTGATGCAGCACCAGAAAAATGCCGTAGCGCACATTCTCTATGGGCATAATACGCTGCTTGCGCATTGTGTCGGGGCAGGAAAGACGTTTCAGATGATTGCAGCCGGAATGGAAAGCAAGCGGTTGGGGCTGTCACAGAAAAATCTGTATGTAGTGCCGAATCATTTAACTGAACAGTGGGGAAGTGATTTTCTTCGTCTGTATCCCGGAGCCAATGTCCTTGTGGCAACAAAAAAGGATTTTGAGCCGGCGAACCGGAAAAAGTTTTGTTCCAGGATTGCTACCGGGGATTATGACGCCATTATTATCGGACACAGCCAGTTTGAACGGATTCCCCTTTCAAGAGAACGGCAGGCGGCGGCCATTGAACGGCAGATTGATGAGATCACGATGGCCATTGAGGAGGCGGCAGAAGAAGAAGGCTCCCGTTACACCGTAAAGCAGATGGAAAAAACCAGAAAATCTCTGGAGGCAAGACTGGAAAAACTCAATGACCAGACAAGGAAGGATGATGTAGTCACATTTGAGCAGCTTGGGGTGGACAGGCTTTTTGTGGATGAAAGCCATAACTATAAAAATTTGTTCCTTTATACAAAAATGCGGAACATTGCCGGAATCGCACAGACGGACGCACAGAAAAGTTCCGATATGTTTATGAAATGCCAGTATCTGGATGAACTGACCGGGGGAAAGGGTGTAACCTTTGCGACAGGTACTCCCGTGTCGAATAGTATGGTGGAGCTTTACACTATCATGCGCTATTTACAATATGATACGCTTCAGAAGATGGGCCTGGGGCATTTTGATTCCTGGGCCGCCGCTTTTGGTGAGACAGTGACGGCGATTGAGCTTTCGCCGGAAGGAACGGGCTACCGTGCAAAAACACGGTTCGCCCGTTTTTTTAACCTTCCGGAGCTGATTGCATTGTTTAAAGAGAGTGCGGATATTCAGACAGCGGATATGCTCAACCTCCCTGTCCCGGAAGCAGAATACATTAATGAAGTGCTGCAACCGAGTGACGAGCAGGTTGATTTGGTTAGTTCTTTTGCTGAGAGGGCGGAAATTGTACGTGCCGGGTTAGTGGAACCGACGGAGGACAATATGCTCAAGATTACCAACGATGGACGTAAATGTGCCTTAGACCAGCGGTTGATTAACGATATGCTGCCGGATTGTCCGGACAGCAAGGTAAACCTGTGCGTAAAAAATGCCTTTGACATCTGGCAGGAAACAGCGCAGGAACGCTCCACACAGCTTATTTTCTGTGATCTGTCTACACCAAAAAATGACGGTTCCTTTAATGTTTACGATGATGTCAGGGAGAAACTGGCGGCAAAAGGCATACCGAGGGAAGAAATTGCTTTTATCCATGAAGCCGGAACTGAAGCAAAAAAGGCAGAGCTGTTCGCAAAGGTACGCTCCGGGCAGGTGCGTATCCTGCTTGGTTCCACACCAAAATTAGGGGCAGGAACCAATATCCAGGATAGGCTTATTGCTCTCCATCACCTCGATGTGCCCTGGAAACCATCTGATCTTGAACAGCAGGAAGGCAGGATTCTTCGTCAGGGTAATCAAAATCCAAAAGTGAAGATATACCGGTATGTAACCGAAAATACGTTTGATGCGTACATGTGGCAGATTTTGGAGAATAAGCAGAAATTTATTTCGCAGATTATGACGAGTAAATCCCCCGTCCGTGCCTGTGAGGATGTGGATGATACGGCGTTGTCCTATGCGGAGATTAAGGCGCTGGCAACGGGAAATCCCTATATAAAGGAGAAAATGGATTTGGATATTCAGGTCAGTAAGTTGAAACTGATGAAAGCAAACCATACCAGCCAGAAATATCGTCTGGAGACGGATATTGCAAGAAATTACCCGATGCAGATTACAGCGGTAAAAGAGAGGCTGCAGGGCCTTAAAGCAGATGTAGAAGCGGTAGAACCGATCTTTAACAGGGAAAAGGAAAAAGACGATTTTGCTATGACTATTGGGGGAAAGGTTTATACAGACCGGAAAGAAGCTGGTACGGCCCTGATTGCCGCTTGCGCCGGGTTAAAGGCTGTCCGGACATCCGGGCAAGTGGGAGAGTTTCATGGGTTTACGATGACAGCGGAATTTGACAGCTTCAATCAGAAGTATATTCTGACGTTAAAACGCCAATGCAGCTACAAGATTGAAGTCGGCAAGGATGCTCTGGGAAACCTGCAGCGTATCAGCAATGCGCTTTTGGGGATTGCAAAGAAGGTAACAGATACCGAGCAGAAGTTAGAAACGCTGCAGCAGCAGTTAGCTACTGCGAAGGAAGAAGTGGCAAAACCATTTCCAAAGGAGCAGGAGCTGGCGGAGAAAACGGAGCGTCTGGCAGAGTTAAATTCCCTTTTAAATATGGATGAGAAAGGGCCGGCGGAAACGCTCGGTATGGATGATGTACCAGAAGTGGCAGACCTTCCGAGAAAAGCCGTAACCTATGCGGGCAGGGTATCTGAAGTATCCAAAACTACGGACAGTGTGTGTAAACCATCCGTGCTTGGAAAACTGAAAGCGGCCCAGGAAAGGATTGCCGGGAAAACGGAGGGCAGACAGAAACCGGCAAGAAAACAGGAACAGCAATTATAAATTTTAGCATCCCGTCAGATTACTGGCGGGATGAATTTTTTGGAGGTATTATGGCAGGAAAAAGAGAACAGCAGATGAAGGAGATCACGGAACGTCTGGAGCAGGGCGTGAAGGAACTGTTTACTTCGGAAAGGTATATGGAATATCTGAAAACGATGTCGCAGTTCCACAATTACAGTTTTAATAATACGATGCTGATTGCTATGCAGAAACCAGATGCAACGTTAGTTGCAGGCTATCAGGCATGGCAGAAGAAATTTAAGCGGCAGGTTAAGCGTGGGGAAAAGGGGATTCAGATTATTGCTCCGGCTCCTATCCGTGAAAAAGAAGAAGTAGAAAAATTTGATCCCGTTACAAATGAGCCGATCCTGCGTCCGGATGGAAAGCCGGAGACAGAGGAAATAGAGCATATTATTCCACGATTTCGTTTGACTACAGTTTTTGATATATCGCAGACTTATGGGGAGCCGCTGCCGGAACTGGAAACACCAGAGCTTATAGGGAGCGTGGGGAATTTTGAAATTTTTATGCAGGCAATCCGGGAAGTATCGCCTGTGCCTATCCGGTTTGATGAGACCATGAGCGGTGCAAAGGGATATTACAGTAATGTGAATAAAGAAATCGTGATCCAGCAGGGCATGAGCGAGAGCCAGACCATGAAAACAGGCGTCCATGAAACTACCCATGCGAAGCTCCATGACCGGGACATTATGGAAGAATTGGGAGAGAAGAAAAACCAGATGACAAGGGAAGTGGAAGCGGAGAGTGTTGCCTATACGGTCTGCCAGTATTTCGGTCTGGACACTTCCGATTATTCCTTCCCGTATATCGCCGGGTGGAGCAGCAGCATGGATATGAAAGAACTGCGCTCCTCGATGGATACAATACGGAAAACGGCGGGGGAAATGATTGATGGCATGACAGAAGTTATGCAGCGTCTCATGCGGGAGAGGCAGGAAAAAGAGCAGGCAGAGGAAAGAGAGAAAGCTGCGGAAAATACGGAACGGTATCAGGAAGTGGAGCTTTTTGATGTCCCGGCACTGTTTGCAAACGGGCGTGTGGAACTGGAAACACTTCCGGAAGGGATATACCGCTATGAGCTTCGGGGAACGGATAGTGATCCAGGCTATCCGTACAGTGTGGAGGAACATGTGACAGTCAACCATGCCGCAACCATCCTGACCGCATTTCCATTGAATCTGCCGGAGGAAGGATGGCTGTTAATTGGCGATGAACTGAATTTTACCGGAGGGGATATGACAATCCATGAGTATCAGCAGACGGTGATAGACAGAAGTATTGCTGTGGAGCAGGAAAAAGCGGAGAACGCCATAGGGCGGGCAAATGAAGAATTGTATCTGTCCGGGAAAGAGGACCGCTATGCGGTTTATCAGATTATCAGTGGGACAAAAGGGAAAGATTACCGATTTATGGGACTGGACTTTGTGGTTTCCCATGATATGAAAGTGGATGCAGCGGATTATGGATATGTTTACGGCGGGCGTTTATCCGGGGAAGAAACACTGGATAGCTTGTATGAAAAATTCAATGTCAGCCATCCGGAAGGTTATGAGGGGCATTCCCTTTCTGTCAGCGATGTGGTTGTGCTGCAGAGGGAAGGAGAGGCAAAAGCCTACTATGTAGACAGTTTCGGGTTCCAGGAACTGCCGGATTTTGTGCAGGAACGCCTGCATGAAGCTAAAATGGACAGGAAACGTTGGTTTGCTCCTGTGACGTTGGATACGGATGCGGTGGAAATCGAGCAGCATGAGGGATTGTGGCACGCTGTTGATAAGCGGGAGATACAGGATGAGATTTTTTATCTGATGAAACACAATGAGTATGGGGATTCGGCTGCCGCTGTGATTGTTGATTCCGAAGGAAATCTTGCGGCGCAGGAACTGGAAAACGGGTTTGATCGTGGAGCGATGGAAGCCATCAAAGAGTACCTTTCAGAAAAGGGGATAGAATGGGAACCGGGAGAAGCAGAGCTAAGAGAATTGGGAATAGAGGAGAAAACATTGCCGGAAACGGTATCAGAGCAAAAAGTGTATCCTCCGATCTATCCCTATACCCTTGACTTTGCGGTGGAACACGCTGCCGCAGATGAGTATCTGGATTCCAGAAAATTAAATATTGAATGTAAAAATGCGGTAGAAAATGCTATCCGTACACATTTTGACGGACTACACCTTGCCCATGACGCAGTAGATTCAGTGCTGGAAGAATATGGGCGGGAACGTCTTGCGTATGTCCTTGCCTGTACGGTACAGCATAAAGAATCGGATGGGCGGTTTTCCAGAGGAACAAAAGAATGGGCCGCAAGTATTCCTGTTGCTGAAAATGTCAGCAGAGGCATGGACTTGAACAATGATTATGTGATAGACAGCCATCCGGCTGTGTTGGATGGTTTTATCGGACTTGCCAGAGATAAGTTTGCGGAACTGGAGAAAATGGAGCAGCAGAAAAAGGCAGAGCCATTTATCGCACAGTATTATGTAGTAAACGATGCCTATGGGATAAAGGCAGAAAGGGAATATCAGTATTTTCCTGATCTGGATTCTGCGCTTACGGCTTATATGGTGCTTCCTAATCATCTTGAAAAGGAAATAGGCATGGAAAGCACAGAGCAGCCACCTTCCCGTATGAGTTTGATTAAATGCCGGAATGGTCTGGAGGTATTGGAGGATATAGAAGCCGTCTCTTTGAGTGGGAAATGGATAAATACGGAAAGCAGGGAAGCAATGCGGATGGCGGAAATGTATCTGGATAACCATGATACGGAGATTGCCTACCATTTGGAAGCTGCAGGACGGTATTTTTCTATTCAGACAGTATCGGAGGGGTATGACTATACGTTCTATGACAATCATTTCCGGGAGTTAGACGGCGGCATATATGATAATCCGGATATTTCTTTACAAGAGGCAATGAAGGATATTTTAGAGGATGAAGGGATGTCCTTGTCAGACTGTAAGGTAATGGATATTGAGGAACTGCAGGAGAAAGTCAATGAAGCAGAGCGGGAACGTGACGAGAAACTGCTGACAGTGGAATCTGTGACTGACCTAAAAGGAAGGAGATATGAGTTTAATTCAGGAGCCAGGGAAGCCGTTTATGAATTTGATTGTCTGGTAAATGGGAAAACTGCCGTGCTGACATACACAGTGGGACAGAGGGAGCATTTTCACAGCCCTCTCTATGATCGTGGAGAGATTGAGGATGTATTTTCAATCCATACGGACGGTGAGGATGTTTGGGACAGGATGCCAGAGCCTGAATTGGAAAAGTTGGAAAGGATACTGGCGGGAGAAGCAGAGGCATTTCTGATTGAGGAAAGAATTGCTGAAGCGAGTTCTATCCATGATCTGAAGGAAGTTGATTATTATATGATGGATATGGAATCAACTTCTATGACGGATGTACAAAAGAAACGACTTTGGGACGGGATATGCGGTAGAGGAACCATCATTTTAGAGGAGGCATTAGCTAATGCTGTAAGCAGAGAAGAAATGCAGGGAGTCCGTGATTTACTTACGGCGGCAGAGAGCATTTTAGGAGAAGAACAGTATGAGAATCTGATAACAGCAGTTCAAAGAAAGGAATCCGAATTGACGGAATCGAAAGATATTTCTCTTATTTCAGATATGACAAAACCGGAAAAATCTTTAGCAGGTCAGAGCCGTGCGGAGATTGAGGAAACGGTGCTTTGCTATGCACAGGCACAGATTGATGAGATTGGATTGACGAATGAAGTGAAGCTGCTTGGCGCCCGTGTTTATGGCAGCCGCACAAGAGCAGGTCTGTACCATGATAATTCGGATGTGGATGTGGTGCTTTCTTATACCGGGAATATCCATGAGGACAGTTTCTTTAACGTGTTGCATGAGGATGGCATGAAGATTGCAGGACTTCCACTTGACATCAACCCGATTTCGCTGGAAAAGACAGGGACACTGGAAGAATTTATGGAAAATGCCGGGAAATATTTGGATATGAAAGAAATACAGCATCTTACATCAGATATTGTAAGGTATGAGTTGGACTATGAACAGGACTTGGATATGCTGAAATTTTGGGATGGAGATGCGGAAATAGAAACGGAGCCAATTTACCAGGTGCATGAGATTATCGGAAAGGCACTTGAAAAAAAGGAGACTGACAAATTTGTAGAACATCTGGAACAGGTTATACATGAACATGGGGCAGAGGAACCGATTGTAAAAGCAGCAGCGGATTTGTTAGGGAAAATTGCAGGAAAAATCGTTGTGGTTTTACCTGATGCTAAAGTTGAGATTACTTCTGGGGAAGATAAAGAGATGCAGAAGCTGGCAGAAGAACTTGACAAGTTTGCCCGTGATATTGATCCGTATGAATATCAGGATCACGTTGAGAATAGCGAGGATGGCTGCCTTTACATGATGGGATATATTGCAAATGGGGAAACGGAGGGCATTAAAGAACAGTTGGCACTGATCGCAGAAGAAAACGAAATCCCGGAGAATGTGGCAGAAGCAAAACGTCTGCTTTCCAGATTGGAATATATTGAAAAGCTGCAGACGGGAGTGGAACTGGCTAAAACAGAACCGGATTCAGAGCAAGTACCAAAGATTTCTTTCTATGTGGCGGAGTGCATGGAGTTTCCGATACTTGGGGAGTACCATGATAATCTGACACTGGAAGAAGCGGTACGGAAATATAATGAAATTCCGGCAGACAGAATGAATGGAGTGAAGGGCATTGGATTCCGTCTGGAAGATGGGAGTATGTATGACGGAGATTATGAGCTGATGTCGGCAGGAACCATATCAAAAAATTTGATTGATCTTGTTCCTCATTACAAAGAAAGTCCATTGGTACAAAAAGCGGTATCTGATCTGGAAGAACTTCTTGCAAAGGAGCAGCAGAAGATAGCTGACATACCATTACAGAAAACACAGGAACAGCCACAGAAGCTAGAAATGGGGGATGAAAAGGGAATGAATCAATCATCTGAAGAACTGTTCTCTGAGCCGCAAAAAACGCATGAAATGGCCCCGAAAACAGACAGTATGGCAGTAGAAGGTACTGGCAGGAAACAATCAGTTTTAAAAGCATTGCGTGAGCGGCAGGCAAAATTAAAAGAACAGGAGCAGAAGAATCCGGAGCAGAAGGCTCAGAACCGTAAGAAAGGAGATCAGGAATTATGATAGTAAGATTTGAGGAAAATGAATATATAATAATGGCAATGTTCCAGAAGGAAAACCGTCAGCAGACTATGAGAGAAATCCGCAGCGTCATTCCTTTTGTAAAGGATGATACGGAGATGCTTTCGCTCATTAACAGCACACTGAAAAAGATGGAGCATATTTCAGATCAGGAATTTTCCGGGATAGACCTGGAGCCATATAAGCAGGAGCCGATGGAGGACGAGTGATGGAGATCAACCAATTTGCCATATATCAGTTAAAGAATATGCCAGAAAACCGGGGTATCCGGTTCCGTTCCTATGAAACGCTGCAGAAGAATCAAATCCAGGTGCGCTATGAAAACTACGAGCAGAAATATCTCGGACGGATGCTGCCGGGAGACACGCAGGGAAGCATCCGGGAACGGTTTCACAGGCAGACGCCCCGGAGGTTTCAGGGGCATTCTATCAGCGTCAGCGATGTATTGGTACTGAATCAGGATGGAGAAGTGACTGCCTATTATGTGGAAAAGGAAGGCTTCACGGTGATTGCCGGATTCATCCGCAATGGTTCGTCCGGAGCCTTGATTTCCTATGATACTACGGATTTCCACATCGAGGGCAAAGAGGGGAGCTGGCTTGCCTATGACAGTATTATCATAGACGGGAAAGAGTTTTTCCTGATGGAGCATACTACTTATGGGAAAGAAGCTGCCAATGTGGTGTTGGACGAAGATGGGAAAGTAGTGGTGGATCAGGTTTATCATGGATTTGACGAGACGGTAAAGAAACAGATTAAAGAGTATCTGAATCCCACGCCATCTGTGCCGGAAACGGAAAAGCGAAAGCCGCCGATGGAGAACTGGCAGAAATACTATGAGAATGGGGAGTATCTGCGGAGTGCGGAAATGACGGAAGAACAAAACTATAATATGATCGACGGACGCATGAATAATCTCCCATTAAAGCCGAGAATAATGGGGAAACGGATTTCTGTGCTGGACAGACTGCATTTAAAACAGGCGGAGATTGCAAAGCGCAGTGGAAAGCCTGTACAGCAGATGGCAATGGCAGAAGATATGGAGCGTAGACGGAAATAATAAAAAAGGAAGATGTTTGCCCTTGCGTGGCGGCATCTTCCCTTTTTTATGGAGTTAATCGGTAGCGGGTAATATCTTTCCAGTTTGGTGGGAAACCCATCCGATTAAGAAGTTCAGTATTGTCAATATGGATAAGATTTTTTGAGGTATGGTCAATTAACGTAGATAACTTCCGTTTGAAAACCTGAAAATCTTTACCTGGAATCAGATAGCGAAAGGCAATCACAACGGCAAACAAATCATTTTTTCCATATTGATATTGGATTCCATTCATCGGTATTGAAAGTTTTTTATGTAATGGCAAATCAGAAATATTATCTATTGTCCGATAGGTAAATAAGCGTTCTCCGTGAGCGCATACGTTTCTGAACTTTGTCAGCACAGATAAAAATTGTTCCATCTGGCGTCTGTTAATGATACCGAAATTTTTGCATACTTTGGACTGTAGGGATTGCGGAAATACTTTATACATTTTTGAAAGATTTCCAAAGGTCAGAACGTTAATTAATACCCATAAGGGGATATTTCCATAAGTGGCTCTATAATAATTGATGTATTCGTAATCAGTAGTTGAAGCTGCTCTCTGCAAGGTTGCGATTAAACGGACAACAGTTTTATGATTTTTCTGGCTGTTGTTAAAATTATTTTCGTCCAGATAAGCGGATTGTTCTTCTCCATATTGTTCTGAAAAATAGTATGACATCAAAGAACGGAGATGCCGTTCTATTTGCAGCAGATATTTGAAAAACAATTCTCTAAGTTCTTTATCGAACTCATAGAGAGAAACAATTTCTTCAAAGGAAGTACCATCTTTATATTTCTTTGTTAATGGAATACGGAATAAATGCTTATAGCCGCCCATTAAGGGAAAATAACCAATGCGTTTCAAAATATCTTCCGCATACTGCTTATCTGAAATGATAATATGCTTTTCGTCATGGAGCCATTCAACCTGTTCCGAAAAAGTGGAAAATTTCTTTTGTGGCAACATTTTTTTCTCCTTAAACAAAAGAGGGAGAGACCCGCAGGTTCTCCCCCGGTCACGGGCTTCGCAAGTTTCCGCAACACGATCACTGAGTCTAATATAGCAGGATTGACGGAAAAAGTCAATATGCTGGTTCAACTCTGTGTTAGTATATGCCGTATTACTGGAAAAGATACCAGAGAATGCGTCAGAGAATAAAAATAAGCCTGATCCTGTGTGAGAGTAGCGATCAGACTTAATCTTTATAATGTGTCGCAATATCCTCAATATTACAATCCAGAATATTGCATAGAGTATTTATAGTGTTCATGCTTACGCCTTCATTATTTTGCAAGCGATGAAGCAGAGATTTGCTGAAATGATATTCTTTATGCAACGTATATTTAGTTATGCCTTTGGATTTCATGGTATCCCACAGTTTGTCATACTTTATCATTTGCGCATCCCCCTTTCTCTCTTGCGTTTCTTTCATTATAGATTTAGGATAAGAAGTAACAAAGGTTCCGTTTTCGGAACCCATAATAACCGTTGGATTACGGGAATAGGATTCGGAGTGGAAGAAATGAAAAAGAAGATAGGTTTTATTTGTGCCGTGTTGGTATGTATCATTATCCCTATGATTTCACATGCAAGAGAAAAATATACAGAGTGGAAGAAAGATAATTGTGGAATACCGGACGTTGTGAGTAGTATGATAATCAATGATGAGCATCATTTGACAGTGGTGGCTAATTCCGGAAAGATTGATGATGAAGAAGCGTTTGCCTGTGAGTTAATTGAGATGTGCAGAGATAATGCTTTCCACACAATTAAGTTTTCAACGGATATAAACGGCTACCCGTCCAGACTGGACATTTCTGTTTATCTGAAACAGAGTGATATAGGAAAACACGAACCTGTCTGCAGGATAAGATATGAGCCTTTAGAATATAATGAGGACTATGATATTAAGAATAATGCGGATCAGTATCATCTGTATTTGGATGACGAAGAAATTATTTTGGAGTGAAAAGAGGCCGGAGAATGTTTTCACATTCCCCGGCAATCGGGTGAGGATTCATGCTAAGATATATCCTGGTTCTTTTCCTGTTCGGGATGTTTAGCATGATTTTTTCCTAAAATCATATCCACGTTTGTACAGACAGTTTTTAGTTCGTTTTGATAACCTCGCAGATTTTGGTAGGCTTCATATTGAGTATTTTTCAGAGCAGTTAGTTTTTCTTTTTCTGCCTTTAGTGTTTTCATTGATGGCAGTTTGCCGCTATCAGATTTTTCTTTTAAAATACGGCGGGCAGTTTCATAAAGTGTAATTTCAGACAGGTGTTCCTGACGGAATTGTTTCTTATTTTTGGATTTTAGAAATTGCCCATATACAGATTTATTTGCCAGATATTGTCCGGTATAATGAATCTGCCCATTGACTTCTTTTAACTGTTGTTCTGTGGAACGCAGGGCTTTACGAATTTCGGTGGTTTGCTCCTGTGCTTCGGAAAACGCTGTCAGCAAATCTTCCTGCGTATCATATCCATGTTCCTGCACATAGGCAACCGTTTTTGCCATTTGTTGTAAGTTGGACAATTTTACACGTCTGGCATATGCGTCACTTTGCTGTGCTTTGACACAATGCTGCAGATCTACAACGAGGCGGAGATCAGATTTAATGAAAATAAAAGCTGGAATGTCTGTCTCTATGGTTTCACCATGTGGGAGACTATTTTTCGTAAGAGTATTATCTACCAATGGTGATTCTGATAAGTTCTTTTTTCTTTGCTGTTCTGCATTTCGTTCAAATAATGTAAGCAGATAATCCTTTTCATAATGTGTACCGAGGTTCCTGCCTGTGATCGGTTTGCTGCGTTCTGGGTGGAGATAACTAAACCGGCCACGGCTGATTTTGAGGGTAACATGGTAATTTTCCGTAAGTAGTTGCTGAAACTCGTCCAGATTGCCGGCAGAAGCAGCAGCATTTTCAATCGCTGTCCGGAGAAATTCTTTCTGAGTCTGATATTTGGTCTGGCGGGGAGTAATGCCCTCGGATTGCATCTGTTTGTTGCGTTCATTTAGTTTTTTCTGCCCTCTGCGGGTTGCATGATATTCACGATCTGAAATTTTCTTTTCAGCAGGAGTAAGCAAATCTACCTGGTGGAGATGTTCCCGATGGCACATATCCATGACAGATTGTTTTAAGTGAATTAGATAATTTTTAGTCAAATGATGTTTGCATCCGGCACGGTATTCGCTTCTTTGCGTCATAAAAGGTTGTTTTTCTATATCGTATTTCCGAAGGCTGTTAATTACAATATGCACATGAATGTTGCCGCTTTCATTGTGACCGTCTGTATGGGTACAGACAAGGGCCTGATGTCCGGGAAAATTCTGTTTTGCATATTCCAGTCCCAGTTGTTGTGCTTGTTCTCCGGTCAAGCCATTTTCCGTCACATCTTTCGGATCAAAGCTAAGGATGTAGTGGTGGGACTTGATTTCGTTGTATTTCTGGTTTTTATGATATTTTTCGTTTAACTCCCTACACTCTAAATCAAAAGTGAATGGATCACAGTTTATCCCATCAAGATAATATTCCTCACGGGGAATCAGCTCTCCATTCTCGTCAAGAATGGGTTTATTGGTATACTCATCATACCGGAACATGAGATACCGCTGTGCTTCTCCATAATCAGCATTTTTACTCGTTATATGTTTCAGTATCGCCATGAAATTCCCCCGCCAGTTTTAACACTTCATACTTCATTTCGTAAATTCGTGCAATGCTCTGATTGATTGCTTTTCTCATTTCCTGTGAATGGATGCCGCCGCTGTTAAAGTGGCGTGCAATCTGATTCAGATTACTGCCTATTTTTCCGAACTCACCAATCAGCTTTTTCAGTTCTGGCAAATCTGCCACAAGCTCATATTTTACAATTACCCTTTTATTCATTATCTGCTTACGGGCATATTCTGCGAGTGAGAGATTTGCGGCTTTTGCATTTGCGGCAACAATCTCATATTCAGTGTCTGTAAGACGGAGATATATGCGATGGTTATGTTTTAGTTCTTTTTCTTTTTTTGGTCTTGCCATGTTTTTATCCTTTCCCGTGATGAATTAACATCACGCTGCGACTATTTTAATAGGAGCCAATCTGCACATTCAGAAATGTGCGTCATCCGAGGGAATGGGGAGCGGAATCCCCATCAAGATTGTTAGACGGTAAAAAACAAGAAAGTTAGTTTTGAGCCGCTCTAGCGAATCTTGCTCTGAAAGAGAATAAAAGCCCTTCTATTATAAAAGCCGATTTGAGAAAAGGAATGATACCTGAAAAGTTGGTTAAATGAATAGATATACAAGATACTTAGAAACAAAACTACAGAGTATTGTGGGGCTAAAGTTATGAATGTAGTGAGTCAGATCAGGCGGAAGATCGGAGATGGATATATAGAAACTGTGATAGGCAGCGGGTATAGGTTTTTGGGATATTTCAGAAACTAAAGGTATTGTTGAATTTCTTGCGATACAATGCTATAATTACATTGATTTTACAAATTGAAAGAGGTGAGCTTATGCGTGCCGATAAAAAAGGTCAAAATGAAGTTTGGCTCCATGCAAAACCAGTAAAAAGCGACATTTGCATGGAGTAATGGTGGTCGCCTAATGAATTATGCTGGTTTTGCAACTTGACTATTTATAATCAAGGAGGGAGCCCGCATGAAATATATGAATGCGAAAGATATTCTTCCAGATTTGTTGGTTAAAGAATTGCAGGATTACATACAGGGAGGCTATCTATATATACCTGCGAGTGAAAATCAGCATCGGTGTTGGGGAGAGGTATCTGGATATAAAGAAGAATTACGGCAAAGAAATAACGAGATAGTCGAAGCGTATAACAGCGGTTTTTCTATCGAATATCTTGCTGAAAAATACTGTCTTTCTATTTCTGGTATTCGGAAAGTCATTTATCAGAAATAGTAAATAGGGGTCACTATATGTGGCCTCTTTGTTTTTCCAAAAACGTTACCGAAATGTTCTGTGGATTGCTGTTATATAAAAGAATAGGTAAAATATAAGCAAATAACAGAAAGTATGAGGTGAATCAAATGGCTAATCCGGAAAAAATATTTCCTCGTTCAGGGGACAAAGAAACTGTTTATTTGAAACCAATTATTGCGAATCCGAATATATCAGTTGGCGAATTTACCATGTATAACGATTTTGTAAATGATCCGATGCAATTTGAAAGAAATAATGTACTGTATCAGTACCCGATTAATCATGATAAATTGATAATCGGTAAATTTTGTTCGATTGCTTGTGGCGCAAAGTTTATTTTTAACAGTGCAAATCATACCTTATCTTCGGTATCCACATATCCTTTTCCAATATTTTTTGAAGAATGGGGTTTGAATATTAAAGATGTTACAAAAGCGTGGGACAATAAAGGAGATATTGTTATCGGAAACGATGTTTGGATTGGATATGAGGCAGTAATCATGGCTGGTGTTACTATTGGCGATGGTGCGATTATCGGAACTCGTGCTGTTGTCACAAAAGATGTGCCGCCATATACAATCGTAGGTGGTGTGCCGGCGAAACCAATAAGAAAACGCTTTGACAATGAAACTTTAGAAGAACTACTAAAAATAAGATGGTGGGATTGGTCAGAAGAAAAAATAGCAAGGAATATAACGGCTATCCAATCTGGTTGTTTAAAACAATTGCAAGAATGAGAAAAGTGATGGGAACAAAATTATGGTAAAAAATAGGCAGTATGGAATGTTAAGGATAATGAGAGTCATATCACTCCTTTTTTTAATAATAGTTTGTATAGGCGGAATAATGGTAGTTTCTAATAAAGAAAAGTACGAAAGCAAAAATTACTCATTTTCTGATTCTATGGACAAAAGTGATTTTGAAAAGATGTTAGATACAAATGAAATTCCTTACAGAATACGTTCGACGGATACTATATCTGTAACAAAAGATTATATAGATGAAGCTGATGAAGTCTTTAACATTATCTTTGAATAAGGTTGTAGATTATGAAAAGTTATAGTTTGTCGATTCGGCTCTTTTATATATCGGTATTTTATACTGGCAGAAATTGAGAGAAACCTAAATGAGTTAGTAAAAATCCCATGTTACCATTTTGTTTACATGGATTTTTAAGGGTGTTTCTTTCTTTTGCCAGCAGGATATTTTATAATCAACCTATCCTATAGGAATCAAATCAGAAAAAGGCGGTTGATATTTATGGTTGAATTTGGTGAAAAACTAAAGAGGGCAAGAGAAGAAAAGGGAATGACACAGCAGACCTTATCAGACCATCTCTATGTTACCCGGCAGGCGGTATCTCGGTGGGAATGCGGGGCCAGGTATCCAGACCTTCTGACGGCTAAGAAATTATCAGAAGTGTTAGAGGTATCTTTGGATGAACTGCTGTCTGGGGAGGAAATGAAAAAATGCGTGGAAAAAAATCCTATTGTGGAATCTCCTGTGATAGGTAGAGTACAGTCTGCCTTATATGCCCTTGCAGGGGTAGCATATTTACTTATGAGCATTTCTACAATTAGATTTCTAATGCCGGAACTTGCAGGAGCAAACTTGGAAGTGATCGGATATGGAACTGCATATATGTTAGGATATGTGCTGATTACATTGCTTCTTTTTTGCGGATTGGCATTTTCCATTCGTGGAAAATTAACACCTAAAAAGACAGGAGTGATTGCCGCTTCCTATTTTGGTATGCAAATATTATCAAGTATTTTTGAACTAATACAGGTGCCGGGTATATGGACGACTGTATTTCAAAGTATCATTTATCTGCTTTGTATTGCAGTTATTGTCGGATATTATTTCCAGGCGAGAAGGCTTTCTCCGATACCAGTGTATTGTGTTGCTGCGTTTGGCTTGATAAAAAGTGTTGTCATGTATTTTCAGATGTTGCAGTTGGAAAATGATTTTACATTTATCGTAAGAACCATATGCTTGATAGCGGTTGCAGGATATATGGGATTAATGACATACCAGGCATATTCGTTAGAGAAAAAATGGCGATTGGCGGTAAAATAAGTAATTCGAAAGATCAAGGAGGCGGAGATGTCAGTACAAATGAATATCAAGCCACCGAATGTTGCGGTTTGGCATTGATAAATGTGATTAGCCAGATTAGGAGGAAGATTAGAAATGGGTATATAGACACTGTGGTTGGGAGCGGGTATCGGTTTGGGGGATAAGAGAAGATCCCGGAGTGGTGTTGTGGCTGCTCCGGGACATTTTTATGTGTTTCCTTATAGAATATCACTTATCTCGCTTTTTCTATACTTCCTCTTGACATATAAACTTGTGTGTTCTATACTGTACTTGTATTAGTAATACACTATAAAACGGTATGGTGGTGAGAATTTGGAGATAGTCGTAAGTAATAAGGCAAGCCGACCTTTGTACGAACAGATAGCGTCGCAAATTAAAGCAGCAATTATGAGCGGTGAGTTAAAGGCCGGTGAAGCAATTCCGTCTGTAAGGTCATTAGCAAAATCATTGCATATCAGTATTCTAACGGTTCAAAAAGCATATGCCACGCTTCAGGAAGATGGTTTTATTGAAACAACCGCTGGAAAAGGCTGCTATGTATCTGTACAAAATCAGGACTTCTATCTGGAGGAACAGCAGAAAAAGATAGAGGAACACTTTAGCGAAGCGATAGAAATTGCACGAAGCAGTGGTATAAGTTTTGACAAGCTCGTTGATCTGCTTACTCTTTTATATCAGGAGGATGATTAAATGTCAGAGAATATTTTAGAGGTTAAGAACCTAACAAAAGATTATGGGGATTTTACGCTGGATGGATTGAACTTTACTATTCCACGCGGCGTTGTTATGGGCCTGATAGGTGAAAATGGTGCCGGAAAATCTACAACGATCAACTGCATATTAAATGAGATACGAAAAGATGGCGGTGAAATTTCGATTTTTGGAAAAGATCACATCCAAAGTGAAATTGAGATCAAAGATAAGATTGGTGTAGTATTTGACGAAAATCACTTTCCCGACATTTTCACTCCGATGGAAATAGGTAAATACATGGCGGGTATTTATTCTGCATGGGAGTGGCCAGTGTATCGCAAATTCTTAGAACAATTTGAATTACCAGCAGATAAGAAAATTAAAGATTTTTCTAAAGGAATGAAAGTAAAGCTGGCTTTTGCTGTAGCGCTCTCGCATAAAGCAGAACTTCTGATTTTGGATGAAGCTACCAGCGGCCTTGATCCTATTATTCGAGATGATATTTTAGATATGCTGATTAATTTTGTACAGGACGAAAATCATTCCGTGTTAGTATCTTCCCATATTACCAGTGATTTAGAGAAGATTGCTGATTATATCACATTTATTCATAAAGGAAAGCTGATTTTTAGCTATCCTAAAGATGATTTAGTTGATAACTACGGAGTTGTTAGTTGCGGAGCTGCTGTATTTGATACTATGGATAAGTCGGAAGTCGTTGCTTATCGAAAAGAGGATTTTCAGTACAAAATCCTTGTTAAAGATCGTAGTAAAGCTGCAAGAAATTATCCGAAAGCACTTGTCGGACCTGCTACGATTGAGGAAATCATGTTGTTTCATGTAAAGGGGGAATTGAAATGAAGGGATTGCTCACGAAGGATTATCTGACTATTAAGAAAAAATATGGTGCGGCACGACTTTTCATGGATCTTGCTATTATCATTGCACTTATGAAGGTTTTGGAAGGAGCAGGAGCTATCTATATTAGCTTTTTACTTATTCCAATTGAAGTTACATCTATGATAATTTCGCTCACAACTTGTGATGAACAATGGAAATGGGGAAAATATGCAGTTTCTTTGCCGGTATCAAAAAAGCAGATTGTACAGAGCAGATTCTTATTTGCAGCTATAATCTCCCTAATGGGATTGGCTGTTGCATTAGCAGTAAATACAATTACCTATTTTTGTTTTCCCGAATACGCATACGGATTTTATCTGTTTATTGCGTTTGCTTCATTTGGCATGACGCTGTTATTCTTAGCATTTATTCTACCTTCCAACTATTCTTTGGGGGTCAATGCGGGATTTGCTGCGATGATTGTTTTGGTGATTGTTATTGTTGCATTAGGATTTTGGTCTAAAATGACCGGAGATGCAATTATGTGGTTTGTGGTTGATAATTTTGAATTGTGTATAGGAATCTTTTTTACGGCAGTCATTTGTTTATGCGTGATATCTTATGCAATATCGGTATCTTTTTTTAAAAGAAAATATGCTTAAATGGAGGAACGGCGAATGGAATAATTTGCTTGATGTAGTGAGGGAGGGCGGAGATGTCAGTACAAATGAATATCAAACGGCAACCCGTCATCGAGCGTGGATGTCTTACCATTGACCTGCAATGCTGTACGGTTATATTGTCGGGTGAACAAATAACTCTATATCCGAAAGAATTTGATGTCCTTTATCTATTGGTGCAATATCCTGGTTGGGTGCTTTCCCCGGAGCAGATTTACGAATCTGTATGGAAGGGGGAGATGACCGGACGTGAGTATGTGGTCTATAATGTGATTTGCCAGCTTAGAAGGAAACTGAAAAACCCGGATTTGATCCAGACGGTTGTCGGTAGAGGGTATAAGTTTGTGGGGTAGGATGATTTTGTGGAATATTGCGAAGATATAATTTTATGAGTAAAAAAGTCCCGAAGTGACGATGGGTGATCGCACTTTGGGATTTTTTTTTGCGAATTATTATTGAGTGTCTATTTTTTCTTTCACAGAGGAAATCCATGACTCGATTGCCTGGACTAAGACAAGCTGCTGCTGTAAAACGGCCATTCCCGTTTCCGGCACTTCTGCAAGGTTTTCTTTTGCGAGAATATTTTCCTCGATATAGGATTTCAGAATTTTCACGTTTTCTTCAATATTGGCAATACAGGATTTTTGCTGATCGGCCGGAAGGCTGTCCAGATTTACAATCACTGCATTAAAATCCAGAAAAATGTTGATTGGTTTACGGGCAATTTCCATCATCAGTTTTTCAAATTGCTGTTCTCCAGCCTCTGTCAAAGAATAAACTGCTTTTTCAGGCATTTTTCCTTCTTTCATGGTCACACCTTTGATCAGTCCCTTTTCTTCTAATTGAATGACTTTTTTATAAATGGACGGGGTACTGATTTTTACCCATCTTGATATATTACGGTATTCCACCAATTTCTGAATATCATAGGCGCTTAGCGATTCTTTTTTTAACATTCCCAATACAATTAAATCTATAGTAGCCATCATACGTTCTCCTTTATGATTGCGTTTATATTACTGTAATTTATACTAATTTATTTTATGGAGAGTGTCAAGT
>Ga0129308_1000913_pt1 | contig 36462 bp, 36 predicted proteins | sample L827metagenome_FD_94440 | JGI IMG/M metagenome (GOLD analysis project Ga0129308, IMG submission 94440) | Ring-tailed lemur group fecal microbial communities from Wisconsin, USA - L827 metagenome | ecosystem: Host-associated > Mammals > Digestive system > Large intestine > Fecal | place: USA...
ACTGATCTGCGCGGCAATCTGATCCGTATCGACAACGCACTGGCACAGATGCCTGGGCGTCTGGCCAGTGTGCAGGCTCAGCTGGACAACCTCTACCAACAACAGGAGGCAGCCAGAGCCGAGGTTGGCAAGCCGTTTCCCCATGAACAGGAGCTTCGGGAAAAATCCGCAAGGCTGGCAGCGTTGGATATGGCGCTGAACATAGACGGTAGAGGACGTTCACACCCGGAACCGTCTGCCATTGCCAAAAGTGAGCGGCCTTCGGTGCTGGACAGGCTGAAAACCCCGCCAGTTCACGGAACACCGGACCGGCCCCACAAAAAAGAAATGGAGGCACGATAACATGAATAATCAGGAACTGAACACGGCGCTCTATGAGAAGATGTTTGCCGAACAGGATACCTACCGGAAGTGGCTGCTCACGCAGCCCCCGGAAGAAATTTTGAATCACACCTATGAGTACACCATCCGGGAGGATATTCTGCTGTCGCTGGAATACCATGACCTAACTGATGCCCAGGCTGCTGCACTTTTGAAATCCCCCTCTCCGCTGGCGGACGTGTTCAAGGAATTTGACCACAGGGAAACCGACCACATGGATCAGATTTTTTATGCGATGGAGGAACGGGCAGACGATGTGCTGGAGGCGGAAGAAAAACAGCGCCGCATCCTGCGAGAGACACCAGTTTATCGTTATCCCGCGAGCTATGCCCGTGAGCATGATGAGCTGGAACAATATCGGGCTTCTCACAAAGCAAATGTGGCTTGCAAGGAAGCCATTGAAGCAGCAATTTCCGCCCATTACAGCGATAACCGTTTGGGCAAGCAGGCTGCACTGGAGGTGATCGAAGCCTTTGGCATGGAGCGCACCATGTATGTTCTGGCCAATACTGTCCGGCATAAGGATTGGGACGGGCGTATCTCCCAGAACAATAAATCATGGGCAAGAACGATCCCGGTTTTTGAGGATACTGATCCGTGGGGCCATGACCGCAACACGGAATTTGTGGTTGACAAATCGCATCCCGGTCTGACGGACCTCTTTGTAGACCAGGCGCGCCGGGAACAGCTTCTGCGGACGCCGCTGACCGATGAAGAAATCCAGAAGGAGGCCCAACGGCTGCTCACGGTGCTTCGAGCGCCAAAGGAACCCAACAGCCCTAATGGCACACACTTCATGGCGCAGATCTCGCCGGACTTTCTGGCACGGGCCTCCACCAATGATACGGATCGGCTCATGGCAACGCTGCCGTTTCGCTCCACCACCTTCTCCGGCCTCAATGATCGAAAGGGGCATTTTGTGCTGATCTCCAAAGACGAGGACCGGAGCCAGCCGCTCAGAAAGCTCCGCCGTTCCGTGCGGAAGGACCTTCAGAAAACCTCCGCTAAGTCAGCCCCTGCGGCTTCCAAAAAGCATAAGCAGGAACGGGAGACCCGGTGATGGCGCACCGGAAACGGACGGTTCAGCTTCATTTCATGGTGACGGAACATGAGCGGGACCTGATTCGTCAGAAGATGGAACAGCTCGGCACCAACAACCTGGGTGTCTATCTCCGTAAGATGGCGGTAGACGGCTATATTGTCAAGCTGGATTTGCCGGAGCTTCGGGAACTGCTTTCCCTTCTGCGGCGTACCAGCAACAACATCAATCAGGTGGCCCGCCGGGTGCATCAGACCGGGAATGTTTACGATACGGATTTGGAGGATATTCTCCAAAAACAGGAATCAATTTGGGCCGGGGTGAATGAGATATTGGCCCGACTGAATGAGGTTTCGTGAATGGGGACTGTTCCCCTGATTGCGGAGGGAGAACAGCCAGAAACAGGCTGCGATCCCTCCGCTTTTCTTTTATGTCCGCATCCTTGCGTTTCTATGGGATGTCTGGGTACAATAAGAACAGCAAAAGTTACATGGCAAGGAGCTGAACAATCATGCTGACAAACGAAAAGGTATTGGAAATTTTTAAGGACTATATAGATGCAGATGAAGCCCTGGATATTCTCTCCACAAGACGGGGATATGCGGTGATGCTTTGGGACTTTGCCCATCGGGACTGGTCGGATGTGGTGTGCTGCCAAACCCCGGAGGCTCTGTTTGATAAGCTGCTGGATTCCTACGCCTTGTATCAGGAGTTTCTGATGATCCGGGACAAGAGCGACAGTAAGGGTGAAATCAGCGAAGCGGAACGGGCGCAGCTTCAGGAAATGTGCCTGCCATATCTGGAGAAACGAAAGGAGGCAGAAACAAAATGAGATTACTTCTGAAGATGCTGGCAGCCCCAATCGTTGTGCTGCTGACGGTATTTGTTTGGCTGTGTGCCCTGCTCTTAAATCTCTCTGCGTTTGTGTTCGGCCTTGCCGGAACGGTGGTGGGCCTTTTAGGACTGGCGGTGCTGATTACTTACTCGGTTCAGAACGGTATCATTCTGCTGGTGATTGCGTTCCTGGTCAGTCCATTCGGACTTCCCATGCTGGCCGTCCGCTTGCTGGGCTTCTTGCAGGATGCTAATTACACACTGCGGGATTTCATAAAAGCATAACGACATTGGGCCAGCTCGAAAGGGCTGGCCTTTCTCATGCCATCAGGGAAGGAGGTTTTTACTGTGGCAACCACACGACTGATCCCCATGCACAAAATCAAAAATCAATCCATTGCATACACGGTCCATGAGAGGATTGACTATGCCATCAATCCGAACAAGACCCTGGGTGGAGAGCTGGTGACGGCCTTTGGCTGCGACCCTGCCACCGCCGCCAATGAGATGCTGCTGACCAAGCGGGCCTATGCGAACTTTACCGGAAAAGAAATTTCACAGTCAGATGTGCTGCTGTATCAGATCCGGCAGTCCTTCAAGCCCGGCGAAGTGACGCCGGAGCAGGCCCAGCAGATCGGCTACGAGTTAGCCATGAGCTGGACAAAAGGCAAACATCAATTCGTTGTGGCAACGCACATCGACCACGCCCATATCCATACGCATATCATCTTCAATTCCACCCGGATGGATGGGCAGCACAAGTACCGGAACTTCCTCGGTTCCAGCTTCGCCCTGCGCCGGGCCAGTGACCGGCTGTGTCTGGAAAACGGCCTCTCTGTCATTGAAAATCCGAAGTCCGGCAATACGCATTACGGCAAGTGGCTGGGCGACCAAAAGAAACTGTCTTTCCAAGATAAGCTCCGGCTGGCAATTGACGCGGCTCTTGCCGAAAAGCCGAAGGACTATGATGCGTTCCTGAAGCTGATGCGGGAGGCCGGTTATGAGTATAAGCCCGGAAAGCAGCCTGCTTTTCGAGGCCCAGGCCAAAAGAAATTTACCCGGCTCCGCTCTCTGAAGGATGGTTACTCCGAGGGAGATATTCTCTCGATCATTGTTGGAGAAAAGGAACTTTCCCCGGTCCGGAAGAACGCAAAGAAAATCCAGTCCCAGCGCGTCAATCTGCTGGTGGACATCCAGGCCAAACTGGCCGAGGGCAAAGGTGCTGGATATGCGCGGTGGGCGCAGAGCTTCAACCTGAAGCAGATGGCGCAAACGCTGAATTTCCTGACTGAGCGAAAGCTGCTGGACTACGGAACGCTCTGTAAGAAAACGGATGAAGTCACCGTCCGATACCATGAGCTGTCCGATCAGGTCAAGGTCGTGGAGACGCGCATGGCAGAGATCACCGAACTCCGTAAGCACATCATCAACTATGCCAAGACCCGTGAGGTATATGTGGCCTATCGGAAAGCCGGATACTCCAAAAAGTTTCTGGCCGAACATGAGGCGGAGATTCTGCTTCACAAGGCAGCAAAAAAGGCTTTTGACGAAATGGGAATCAAAAAGCTGCCCACCGTCAAAAGTCTCCAGGACGAGTATGCTTCACTTCTGTCGGAAAAGAAAAAGCTCTATCCTGAATACTCCGGCACCCGGCAGGAAATGCGTGATTTGCAGATGGCAAAGGCCAATGTTGCCCGGCTACTTGGGTATGATGAAAAAGAAACGGAGAAAGAAAAAGAGGCTCAGCGCAAAGAACAGCGCTGAGCTTTTTTCTTATGGATGGCTGGGAAAAAGCACCAGAGTCTTTTCACTGGCAACCTATCGGGCTTCTGCCCGGAAAAGCGTTCCAAAGGAACGCGCAGCCAGCTCCGCTAAGGAGTTGTCTGGGGGATTGGGGACCTCCCCAACAAGCAATTTTGCAGAGCAAAATGCAGAGTGTGTACCACTCTGCATTGCTTGCCAGTTTTGTCCCTATCCCAAGAAATAATGTGAAATACGCCATGTTTATAACCTTTTAATACATACCTTGATACGCTTTTCCCCTTTTAATTTTTCTCGATGTATGCTTATGACACACGGTGAAAACGAGGTGAAAAGATATGAGTATCACGAAGTCTATTCGAAAATTTGAATACAAGTTTGATTTGAAAGCAGAAAAATTTATCTGGCATCATCCGCTGCTTGGGTTCTTCTTTATCTTTATTGGGATGCCGCTATTCGTTCTCCTCGGTGTCTGTATCAGCACCGTTGTGATTGCTTTTCCGATGGCGTGGATTTTTGGCTGGCTGTAATCTTAAGTCGCCTTTAATGTCCGACTGGAATGCCTAACGCCATTTTTAGCGAAAAGGATATATCATATTTCAGCAAAGGAGGATGAATTGTATGCAAATCATGATAGCAATCATTGGATTATGCGCGGCAGCAATGCTGCTGTGGTATGTCTACATTTTGATGAAAGGGGATGAACAGGCATGATGACGGTCATTCAATATGTGCTGTACCTTGCCGTCCTAATTGTGTTGGCGATTCCGCTGGGGGCTTACATGAAGAAAGTCATGTGCGGTGAAAAAACGGTCCTTTCCAAAGTCCTTACGCCCTGCGAGAACGCAGTCTATCGGGTGATGAGAATTAACCCTGAAGAAGAAATGGATTGGAAAAAATACGCACGCAGCGTACTGGTATTCTCCGGCATTGGACTGGTATTTCTGTTCTTGCTTCAGCTTTTGCAGGGTGTGCTGCCCGGCAATCCGCAAGGGCTTTCCGGTGTGAAATGGGATTTGGCGTTCAATACTTCCGCCAGCTTCGTCACCAACACGAACTGGCAGGCTTATTCCGGCGAATCCACTCTGAGTTATCTCACCCAGGCACTCGGGCTGACAGTTCAGAACTTTGTTTCCGCTGCGACAGGTATTGCGGTTCTGTTTGCTTTAATCCGTGGCTTTGTCAAGGTGAAAGCGACAGGCCTTGGAAATTTTTGGGTAGATATGACCCGGATCGTCATACACATTCTAATCCCACTGAATCTGGTAATCGCTTTGCTCCTGGTCAGCGGCGGTGTGATCCAGAACCTGAAAGGTGCCGAAACCGTATCTCTGGTTGAACCTATCGCGGTCAGTGCAGAAGGAGAAGTTTTGGAGGACGCTGTTATTGATACTGAAGAAGGAACAGTTACCGTAGATGGTGTGCTTGTCCCGGATGCTCAGATCGTAACGGAACAGTTTGTTCCTATGGGACCGGCGGCCAGTCAGGTGGCTATCAAGCAGACCGGCACTAACGGCGGCGGCTTTATGGGTGTGAATTCGGCCCATCCTTTGGAAAACCCCAACGCCTTTACAAACATGATTGAGATGATTTCCATTCTGCTGATTCCGGCAGCACTGTGCTTTACATTCGGCGCATCTGTCAAGAACAAAAAGCAAGGTGTCGCTATTTTTATGGCCATGTTCCTGTGCCTGGTGCTGGCTTTGAGCTGCATCGCCGTCAGCGAACAGTCGGCCACGGCGCAGCTTGCTCAGGATGGTGCGGTCAATGTATCCATGATTGATCAGGCAGGCGGCAATATGGAGGGCAAGGAAACACGCTTTGGTATTGCTTCTTCCTCTACCTGGGCAGCATTTACAACTGCGGCTTCCAATGGCTCGGTCAACTCCATGCATGACAGCTATACGCCTCTTGGCGGAATGGTGACCATGCTCCTGATGCAGCTTGGCGAGGTAATCTTCGGCGGCGTGGGATGCGGCCTTTATGGTATGTTGGCCTTTGCTATCCTGACGGTATTTATCGCTGGACTGATGGTCGGCAGAACACCGGAATTCCTGGGCAAAAAGATCGAACCCTATGAGATGAAGTGGTCTGTACTGGTTTGCCTTGCGACACCCATTGGCATTTTGATTGGCAGCGGTCTGGCAGCGGTTGTTCCGTCAGTCATGGATAGTCTCAATAATGGCGGCGCTCATGGCTTCTCGGAAATGCTGTACGCTTACAGCTCTGCCGGAGGCAACAACGGATCGGCTTTTGCAGGATTTAACGCCAATACTGTGTTTCTGAATGTCAGCATTGGCCTGGTGATGTTGTTTGTGAGATTTCTGCCCATTGTTGGTACTCTGGCCATTGCGGGAAGTCTGGCTCATAAGAAAAAGATCGCTACAACAGCCGGTACGCTGTCTACTACCAATGCCATGTTCGTATTCCTGTTGATTTTTGTTGTGCTGCTGATCGGCGCGCTCAGCTTCTTCCCGGCGCTTGCTCTTGGCCCGCTTGCTGAGTTCTTTAGCAGTATTGCGTAAAGGAGGCGCTATTTATGAGTACAAAGCAGAAAAGCTCTTTTGCCGACAAAAAGATGCTCGGCAGAGCAATCAAAGATTCGTTTATCAAGTTAAGCCCAAAAACCCAGGCAAAAAACCCAGTTATGTTTCTGGTGTTCGTCTCTGCGATCCTGACCAGTGTCTTGTGGGTTGTGTCACTTTTTGGCCTGAAAGACGCTCCCAGCGGCTATACGCTGGCGATTGCTGTAATCCTATGGTTCACTGTATTGTTTGCCAACTTTGCCGAGGCCATCGCTGAGGGCAGAGGCAAGGCGCAGGCTGATTCTCTGCGGGCCTCCCGGAAAGATGTGGACGCACATAAGATTCCCGCTGCCGAGCAGAAGGACAATATTACGGTTGTGCCTTCTGCAATGCTGAAAAAAGGTGAGCTGGTCATCGTGAAGGCCGGTGAACAGATTCCGGCAGATGGAGAAGTCATTGAAGGTGCGGCCTCCGTGGATGAAAGTGCCATCACCGGCGAATCCGCTCCTGTTATTCGGGAAGCGGGAGGTGACCGCAGCGCCGTAACCGGCGGTACGACTGTCCTGTCCGACTGGATCGTGGTCAAAGTCACCAGTGAAGCCGGTGAAAGTTTCCTGGACAAGATGATTGCTATGGTTGAGGGCGCAGCGAGAAAAAAGACACCGAATGAAATCGCATTGCAGATTTTCCTGGTGGCGCTGTCGATTATCTTTATTCTGGTAACGGTGTCCCTTTATACTTATTCAATTTTCTCAGCAAAACTTGCAGGAATTGAGAATCCTACTTCCGTAACAACGCTGGTTGCCCTTCTGGTTTGCCTTGCACCCACCACCATCGGTGCGCTGCTTTCCGCCATCGGTATTGCAGGTATGTCCCGGCTGAACCAAGCCAATGTCCTTGCCATGAGCGGCAGAGCGATTGAGGCTGCCGGTGATGTGGATGTTCTGATGCTGGATAAAACCGGCACCATCACGCTGGGCAACCGACAGGCTTCGGAATTTATTCCGGTGGATGGCGTTGACGTTAAAGAACTGGCGGATGCCGCGCAGCTTTCTTCCCTGGCCGATGAGACGCCGGAAGGCAGAAGCGTTGTGGTCCTGGCGAAAGAACAGTTCGGAATTCGCGGTAGAAGCCTTCAGGACAAGGGAATGCAGTTTATCCCGTTTACCGCTGTGACCCGTATGAGCGGCGTTGACTTTGACGGAAACGAAATCCGCAAAGGTGCAGCTGATGCCATGCAGGCGTATGTCACCCACGCAGGAGGTATGTATTCCGAGGAATGTGACAATGTTGTCAAGTCGATTGCTTCCAAGGGTGGCACCCCTTTGGTGGTGGCAAAGAATCACAAGATTCTCGGTGTGATCTACCTGAAGGATATTATCAAACAGGGCGTAAAAGAAAAATTTGCTGACCTGCGGAAAATGGGCATCAAGACCATTATGATTACCGGCGATAATCCGATTACCGCAGCGGCCATTGCCGCAGAGGCCGGTGTGGATGATTTTCTGGCGGAAGCAACACCGGAAGGCAAGCTCGCTATGATTCGGGATTTCCAGTCCAAAGGACATCTGGTGGCCATGACCGGAGACGGAACCAACGATGCACCTGCATTGGCCCAGGCTGATGTTGCAGTTGCCATGAACAGTGGAACCCAGGCTGCAAAGGAAGCCGGTAATATGGTGGATCTGGATTCTTCTCCCACCAAGCTCATTGAGATTGTCCGGATCGGCAAGCAGCTCCTGATGACACGCGGAAGTCTGACAACCTTTTCAATTGCCAATGATGTGGCGAAATATTTTGCCATTATCCCGGCGCTGTTCATGGGTCTTTACCCAGGCCTATCCGCTCTCAATATTATGGGCCTTCATTCGCCCCAGAGTGCGGTACTTTCCGCGATCATTTACAATGCGCTGATCATTATTGCACTGATCCCGCTTGCACTCAAGGGCGTTAAATACCGGGAGGTTTCCGCAGGAAAGCTGCTGTCAAGGAACCTGCTCATTTATGGTTTGGGCGGTTTGGTTGCCCCGTTCATTTTTGTGAAGCTGATCGATGTCCTGCTGGTCATGACCGGTTTGGTGTAAAGGAGGCAGCATTATGATAGAAAGACTTATTAAGAAAACAGTGCGTGGCATTGGTATCTTACTGGCGATGACTGCGGTGATACTGGGTGCGATAACCTTGCGGTTTGCAATCTATGCCCCGGAGCTGCTAAACGATGTTTTTCGCACGATAGGAGGTTGAGGATATGAAAGAGTTAAAATCAACGCTGCCAAAAGCACTGACGATTTTTCTCATTTTCACATTTGTGTGTGGGATTCTTTACACCGGCGTTGTTACGGGCGTGGCCCAATTGTTTTTCCCTGAGAAAGCCAACGGCAGCATCATTGAAGTTGACGGCAAGAAATACGGATGTGAGCTGCTGGGGCAGCAATATACCGATGATGCCCATATGTGGGGCCGGATCATGAATATTGATGTTTCCACTTATAAGGATGAAAGCGGACATACTTTGATGTATGCGGCACCATCCAATCTTTCTCCCGCCAGTGAGGAATATGAAGCACTGGTTGCGGAGCGTGTCGAGAAGCTGCGGGCTGTGAATCCGGATATGGATGAGACTGCGATTCCTGTTGACCTTGTCACCTGTTCCGGCAGTGGCCTTGATCCTCACATTTCTCCCGCAGCAGCAGAGTATCAGGTGGCGCGGATTGCTAAAGCAAACGATGTGACAGAGGATGAAGTGCGGGCGATCATCGAAAAATGCACCGATGGACGGTTCCTTGGGTTGTTTGGGGAAGAAACGGTAAATGTCCTGAAGGTCAACCTGATGCTGGATGGTATTTTGGAGGAATAACATGAACATCGCGAGAATCATGATTCCGAAAGTTTCTACCGTATTTCTCCATGAAAAGGATACTGTTCGGCAAGGACTTGAGCGTTTTATGGTTCATGGCTATACCGCCATCCCAGTGCTGAACGAACAGGAGCAGTATATCGGGAGTGTGACGGAGGGAGATTTCCTCCGTCACCTTCTAACGGTTCGAACAACAGATTTGAAGGAACAGGAACAGTACAGGATTGGGAGTATCGTCCGAAGGGATTTTTGTCCCGCCTTGCCAATTGATGCCGAGTTCCAGAAAGTGGTAGCGGCAACATTAAATCAAAACTTTGTCCCCATTGTAGATGGCAGAGGCGTGCTTTGCGGAATCCTTACTCGAAAAAACATGATTGAATACTTAGCTGAAAATCGAAAATAAGCAAAAAAACAATCTTTAGGCGGTTTTAATACAGCCTCAAATACTCTTTTACCCTCTTTATTAAATCAGGAGTATCATAAAGGCCTGATAAAGAGAAGTAAAGGAGTATTTGCATATGGATGTATTTTTACTCCCTAAAAAGAAACTGACTTCTTTCCAAATTATTATTCTTGGCTTTTTGGGAGTCATTTTGTTGGGAACGATTCTGCTGATGCTGCCTTTGTCAAGCAAAGATGGATGTGTAACGCCGTTCTTGGATGCACTATTCACATCCACTTCCGCAGTGTGTGTAACCGGGCTTGTTCTTCATGATACAGCGACATATTGGTCCATGTTTGGCCAGCTTGTGATTATGATTCTGATTCAAATTGGTGGTATGGGCGTTATTACCGTTGCTGCTGCCTTTGCCCTGATCTCGGGGCGAAAAATATCCCTGATGCAGCGCAGCACTATGCAGGAGGCCATCTCCGCACCGAAAGTCGGCGGCATTGTTCGTTTGACAAGCTTCATCATCAAAACAACTCTGCTGATTGAATTGGCTGGGGCAGCTGTTATGACACCGATCTTTTGTCGGGATTTTGGTGTGAAGGGATTATGGATGGCTCTATTCCACTCCATATCCGCTTTTTGCAATGCTGGGTTTGACCTGATGGGAGCCAGAGCCTCCTTTTCCTCCCTGACCGGCTATGCTGAGGAGCCAGTAATCAACCTGACCATTATGCTTTTAATCATCATTGGTGGTATTGGCTTTCTTACCTGGGACGATATTCGGAGCAATCGCCTGCATCTTCACCAATACAGGATGCAGAGCAAGATCATTCTCTGTACGACGGCCCTACTCTTGGCAGCCCCAGCCGTATACTTTTTCTTTTTTGAATTTGGGTCACTTGAACCTGAGAAACGAATATTGGCCTCACTTTTTCAATCCGTAACACCGAGAACGGCGGGATTTAACACGGTGGACTTAGCTTCGCTCAGTGAAGCGGGACAATGTATCACCATTGTGCTGATGCTCATTGGCGGCAGCCCCGGTTCGACTGCAGGCGGTATGAAAACCACGACTGTGGCCGTGCTGTTTGCTACGGCCATATCGACCTTCCGGCGGCAAGAATCCGCTCATTTCTTTGGACGCCGGATTGATGACGATGTGGTTAAAAACGCAGCAACGATCTTGGTCATGTATCTGGCATTGTTCTTTTTCGGTGGGCTGACGATCAGCATCGCGGAGAAGCTGCCTATGCTTACCTGCTTGTTTGAAGCGGCATCCGCAGTTGGAACAGTGGGGCTGTCCCTGGGGATCACGCCAGGCCTTGGAATCGTGTCAAAGATTATTCTTATCACGCTCATGTTTTGTGGGCGTGTGGGTGGATTGACATTGATTTTTGCCGCACTGTCCGGTACGCAAAAGAACGTGTCGAAATTTCCCCGGGAAAAAATTACGGTTGGATGAAAGGAGAAGGAAATGAAATCAATACTTTTGATTGGCCTGGGCCGCTTCGGGAAGCATGTTGCCATGCACTTAAATAATTTGGGTCATCAGGTCATGGCCGTGGATAACTCAGAAGAACGGGTGGAAGCCGTTCTGCCCTATGTGACCAACGGACAGATTGGTGACAGCACCAATGCAGCTTTTCTGGAATCCCTTGGAATACGCAATTATGATGTCTGCATTGTTGCCATCGGCAATGACTTTCAGAGTTCTCTGGAAACGACATCTCTGCTGAAAGAGCTGGGTGCCAAGCTGGTGGTGTCCAGAGCGGCCAGAGATGTGCAGGAGAAATTTCTGCTTCGCAATGGTGCAGATGAGGTTGTATACCCTGAAAAACAGCTCGCCAAATGGACAGCCATCCGGTACAGCGCTGACCATATCCTGGACTACATAGAACTGGACAGCGATCATGCCATGTTTGAGATACCTGTTCCAGAGAATTGGGCGGGACGCTCCATCGGACAGATTGACATCCGGAAAAAGTACAATATCAACATCATTGGGGTCAAGAAAAACGGAAAGCTGGAGCTGTCTCTCTCACCAGAGGTTATCCTGGCATCAGGCGAGACAATGCTGGTACTTGGGCGGAATAAAGACTTACAGAAATGCTTTCATATATAGGGGTGATACCCCATTTTGATGAGAGGTGGTGGGAATATGCAGGATTTATTGTTGATCGTAGCCGTAGCGGCAGTGTTCGCCTTCGGATGGTATCTTATGGGAAAATTAGATGCTTTTTTAGAAAGCAATCGTCAGGATCAAATTGCATTGCTTTCAGCCAGTGAAAACATCTTGCGGATTGGCTTTTTCGATCCGCTGGTTGCAGACAGCCTTTCCGGTGTCCTTGAGAAGTATTCAAAAAAACATCCAAGTGTTTCCGTTTCTCTTTTCAGCGGGACAGAGACTGAATTAATGAGAGAGTTTTACTCACATAAATTGGATATGATTTTTTTGCCGGAAAACGCTTCTGTTCCTGAAAAGATTCATGGTCAAGTCGATGAAGTCTCTCTTGAGCATATGCCCGTTATGATGCAATATGGCGGCTTGCAGATTGAGCCGATCACGGAAGGTCGGGTTCAGCAGAAGGTCGTTTGGGAGGAAACAGAGACAACCTCCGAAGCAAATCGGTTTATCCAGTTTTTGAAAGATGATACTTCAACATTATTGAATGTAACAACGGCAAAATAGATATTCGAGATGAGAAATGATATAATTAAAGGTCTGAATCAGTGGGTTATAAAGACCTTTTAACATATTGGAGGCATACGAATGGAAATACCCAGACAAGATCCGGATCAGCTTTTGAAAGCAATCCAAAATGATACATCAAATGAAAAACGAGGCAAGCTGAAAATCTTCTTCGGTTATGCTGCCGGTGTGGGAAAAACCTATGCCATGCTGCAGGCTGCGCATCAGGCAAAGGAGCGTGGTGTGGATGTGGTTTCCGGATATATTGAACCCCATGCCAGACCGCAGACAACGGCACTGCTTGACGGTCTGGAGCAGCTCCCTGTTACTCAGGTGTATTACGGGGGGATAACCCTCCGTGAGTTTGATATTGACGGTGCGCTGAAGCGGAAACCACAGTTGATTCTGGTGGACGAGCTGGCCCATACCAATGCGGAAGGAAGTCGGCACACCAAGCGTTATCAGGATGTTCAGGAACTGCTGAATGCCGGAATTGATGTTTACACAACGGTCAATGTCCAGCATATCGAGAGCCTGAATGATACCGTTGCATCCATTACCGGCGTTCTGGTACGGGAGCGTATCCCCGATTCTGTGTTCGACCAAGCAGATCAGGTAGAATTGGTAGATATTGAACCGGCAGAGCTGCTGGAACGCATGGCAAGTGGAAATATTTATCGGGAAGATCAGGCACAGCGAGCCACCGTCAATTTCTTTACCGTTGAAAACCTGACTGCTTTGAGAGAGATCGCTCTACGGCGCTGTGCGGACAGAGTGAACCTTTTGACCGAAAACGCCAGAATTCAGAGCCGGGGCGATTATCACACAGATGAACATATCCTGGTTTGCCTGTCATCTTCTCCGTCCAACGCAAAGATTATCCGAACAGCGGCAAGAATGGCAAGGGCATTTCGTGGGAGCTTTACCGCTCTCTTTGTGGAAACGCCTGCAACTGCTGAGATGAGCGATGATGACAAGAAGCGGCTTCGGGAAAATATGCGGCTGGCCCAGCAGCTTGGCGCACATATCGAAACCAGCTACGGTGAGGATGTTCCTTATCAGATCGCAGAGTTTGCAAGGCTTTCCGGTGTTTCCAAAATAGTAATCGGCCGCAGCACCGCCGCCAGGAAGAGCGTTTTCAGCAAACCGACCCTGACAGAGAGGTTGATTGCTGATGCGCCCAATCTGGATATTCATGTGATCCCGGATGCCAGCGTCGGAAACACCTATCAAAAGCGGGCCAATAAAGCACTCCGTATAACTGCTATGCCGGTTCGGGATGTGGCAAAGAGCATACTCGTCCTGCTGGCCGCAACCTTGATTGGATATGCGTTTTATACATTGGGCTTTTCAGAGGCCAACATTGTATCCGTATACATCTTTGGCGTTTTGGTCGTCTCGGTCATTACAACGAATCGTTTTTGCGGAGTAGCTGCGTCCATTGTAAGCGTGCTGGTATTTAATTTTTTCTTTACCGTACCGCGCTTTACCTTTCATTTTAACGATCCCAACTATTTGGTGACCTTCCCGATTATGTTTATGGTAGCGCTGCTGACCGGATCGCTTGCCACCCGCTTGAAAGACAATGCAAAGCAATCCGCCCACGCTGCATATCGAACGAAAATCTTATTTGAGACAAATCAGCTGCTTCAAAAGGAGACTGACGAGAAGTCCGTTGTAAAAGCTACCGCAGGGCAGCTCTTGAAACTATTGAAAAAGGACATCGTCATCTATTTGTCAGATGGAAAAGAGCTGGCGGACCCCAGCATTTTCCGGACGCCGGACAGCGACCAGTGCGAGTTGGTGTCCGAAAACGAAGAAGCAGTTGCGGCATGGGTGCTTCGGAACAACAAACACGCCGGTGCTACCACCGATACCTTATCCAGCGCCAAATGTCTGTATCTGGCAATTCGGGTCAATCAACAGGTTTATGGTGTCGTAGGTATCGCAATGAATGGAATACCGCTGGATTCTTTTGAAAACAGTGTCCTGCTGTCTATTCTCGGTGAGTGTGCCTTGGCACTTGAAAACATCAAGAATGCCCGTGAAAAAGAAGAAGCCGCGATCCTGGCAAAGAATGAGCAGCTTCGGGCCAATCTGCTTCGGGCTATTTCCCACGATTTGCGTACGCCGCTGACTTCCATTTCCGGAAATGCCGACAACCTGCTGGCCAACTATCAGAAAATGGACGATGACACACGAAAACGGACTTTTACGGATATATATGATGATTCCATGTGGCTGATCAATCTGGTAGAAAACCTCTTGGCCGTTACCAGAATTGAAGGTGGACAGGTCCATTTAACGCAGTCTGTTGAACTAATGGATGAGGTCATTACAGAGGCCCTGCGCCATATTAACCGGAAAAGCAAGGAACATACAATTCGGGTCAGCTCTTCGGAGGAACTGATTTTAGCCCGCATTGACGCCAAGCTGATCGTGCAGGTCATCATCAATTTGGTGGATAACGCCGTAAAATACACACCTGCTGGTTCTGTCATAGAAATTCATACGGAGAAGGATGCACAGCAGGTCATTGTTTCAGTTTCTGATAATGGTCCAGGAATTCCTGACGAACAAAAACCGCATATTTTTGATATGTTTTACAGCGGAGCCAACAAAGTCGCGGACAGTCGCAGAAGCCTTGGTTTGGGGTTGTCTCTATGTAAATCCATAGTTACAGCCCACGGAGGAACGATTTCTGTGACGGATAACCATCCGCAAGGCACAGTCTTTATATTTACACTACCAGCTGGGGAGGTTGAATTACATGAATAAGCCATTGATTTTAGTCGTAGAGGATGATCCTCCTGTTCGTAACCTGATCACAACGACATTAAAGACAAACGACTACCGGTATCTGGTGGCCGCAAATGGGGAAGCTGCAATTCTGGAAGCGTCTTCCCATAACCCGGATATTGTCTTGCTGGATCTTGGCCTGCCGGATATGGACGGCGTACAGGTAATCCAGAATATCCGTTCCTGGTCCAATCTTCCTATCATTGTAATCAGTGCCCGCAGCGAGGATAATGATAAGATCGAGGCCCTGGACGCGGGAGCTGACGATTACCTGACCAAGCCCTTTTCCGTAGAAGAACTGTTGGCACGGCTTCGGGTCACACAGAGAAGATTGTCTTATATGACAGCTGAGATGCTGGCGGCCAGCTCTGTCTTTGTCAACGGAAAACTCAAAGTGGACTATGCCGGTGGCTGTGCGTATCTGGATGGGCAGGAGCTGCATCTGACGCCTATTGAGTATAAACTTCTGTGCCTGCTTTCAAAGAATGTGGGCAAGGTATTGACTCACACCTTTATCACTCAAAATATCTGGGGACGGAGTTGGGAAAACGATATTGCTTCTTTACGAGTCTTTATGGCAACACTCCGGAAAAAGCTGGAGCCAACGCCGGATTCTCCGCAGTATATTCAGACCCACATCGGCGTGGGATACCGAATGATGAAAGTGGAATGATATACCAGGTCTGCTTTTTTAGCTCCTGGAAACTGATATATTTTGCTTTGCATATGGATTTGTAAAAACATTTGCCTGTTCCTCTGAAAATGTAGACCCAAAATGTGGTTATCAAAAGCCAGACACTGAGGTGCAGAGCTATAACCGCTTTATAAGAGGTGATGGTATGAGCGAGAAAAATGTTTCAATATGGATTCATTGCCCACTTTGTGGCAATAAAACCAGGACAAAAGTATATCGCGACACAGTTTTGATAAATTTCCCGCTCTACTGCCCAAAATGCAGGAAAGAATTCCGTGTTAATGTGGTACAACTGAAAATGGTGCCAAGCGATGAGCCAGACGCATAAAGCGCAGAGCCTGCTTCCTACTAAAAATAGGATGCAGGCTCTTTCTGTTTATGTAGCTTATTTAATTTGGTTGGCGTCTTTTGCCCTCAGTGCCGATAAGACTGCTTGAATAATTGGAATCAGCGTAGCGGCCTCCTGTTCACTGCACTCCTCAATCAGAAAGCGAAGCTGGCGGATCGAAGGGCTTTCACGCTTTAGTTCAGGATTGAATATCTCCCTGGCATCAATTTTGAGCAAGCGAATTAAGGGGAACAGCGTCTCCATTTTGGGGTTTCCCTTATAATTCTCTATATTCATTACAGTGCGGACATCGGCGTCAATCTTTCCGGCAACCTGTTCTTGTGTAAGGCCAAGCTCACTGCGGGCAACTTTCACGGCATCGCCTAACGGATGAGAATAATCTTGCATTGCGGTTCACCTCATAAATATTCTACAATACACCTTCTTCTGTTTGTATTCATTGCAATACTGCTCTTGTATGTATTGTAATTCATCATGCGGGCAAGGAGGGCAAGTTATGGATCAGGGAATACCAGTTAAAGTGCAGGCTACGCACATGAATTTCAATGTTCAATAGAGAACCAGTATGTCCTACGGGGTGAACCGCAGTTCACCTGCACAAATCAACCAATCGGCAGCGTCGGCTGCCGTTCTCCGCCTCCATTTCGATTCACTCGCAAACCAATGAATCGAAATGGAGGTTATTTATGACCAAGATCAATCTTCGGGAACAGTACCCCGATTTTTATAAGAACGATTACGTCATTGAAGTCCCTGATGAGGTGGCTGCCATCATGCAGGAGTATGACCGGCTGGAGGCCGCATACCGCCGCCGTACATACTACCACAAGGCTCATTACTCGCTGGATCGTGGAGATGGCATTGAGTACGAAGCTCTCTTTGTGTCTTTGACGCCTTGTGAGGTTTATGAGCGCAAGGTTACGATGGAACAGCTCCACGCTGCTATTGCATCGCTGCCGGACAAGCAGGCCAAACGGATCAACGCCCGTTACTTTATGGGCCTGACGGTATCCGAGATTGCTAAGAGCGAAGGTGTGAGTGCTGCATCTGTCAGCGAATCTATCCAACGTGGGCTGCGGAACATGGAAAAATTTTTGAAAAACCGTCTGTAATACCCCTAAAGTGATCCTCAGAAATCTCATGGTTATTAGAAGGACACGCTATTCCTCGTGACCTTGAGATCATTGAAAACTGAATACACGGCATTACAGGTACGAAACCCGCGTGAGTAGCGGCATAAGGCCCGGCGCGATGACGGCAGCTTGAAGGAGGTGAACAGACAAGCTGCCAGAGCGATCAACGGAGCTTTAGACCCGGCTTGGCAATCCGGGCGCGATGACAGCGCGGGGGCTAACGATACTTTCTCACGACCTCCCACAGACTTGAGGGGGAACCCTGCGGCGCACGAGTAAAACGACGCTGCGGAGTTATGACAGCCCTGCCAGGGGCGGCCTGTAATATCCCTACCGTCAGGGATGCGTGGCAAAAATGACGGACAATACTTCTTGCAACAACTGATACAGCCGCACCGGAACTTTACCGTTATGTTATGACGGCTTCAATCTGTTCGGTGCGGCTGTCTTGTGAGATGCAAGACCTGTCGCCACAAGCAGACTTGTTTGCGGCGCATGGTGTTTCATCCCACATGGATCGAGACAATTAAACGCCGTCTTGGAAAAGGCGTCAAACACTACATAGGCCGCAAGATTGCTTGGATGTTCCGCAGCAGATATAATACAAGTACGTTGTGATGTATCCGATCAATCCGATTGCGGTGAAAGGAGGTCTTTGCAATCGGAGCTGTAACTACAACATCATCAGTTGGCAAAAGAACATATTCCGTGGATGAGGTACGAGAAATCCTCGGTATCAGCAGGAGGAAGGCTTATGAGCTATGTAATTCTGACTGCTTCAAGGTGGTTCGCGTGGGCAGGGTCCTGCGGATCTCCAAAGTCTCTTTCGACAACTGGTTGGATAACTTCAATCAGATCGGAGGGCAATAAACATGGCATCTATCGTAAAAAGAGGAAAAGCCTACGCCGTGGTATATTACGAAGGCGAAGGCAAAAACAAACATCAGGTATGGGAATCCGGCCTCAGCTATAACGCAGCAAAGTCCAGAAAAGCGCAGTTGGAGTATGAGGTGTCTCAGAATATCCATATCGAACAGAATGATATGACCGTCAGCGAATTTCTCCATGAATTCGTTCAGAAATACGGAGAGAAGCGGTGGGTAGCATCTACCTATGACGGGAATGTTGGCCTGCTGGAGAACTATGTGTACCCGTACCTGGGAGACAAAAAGCTCCGCAGCATCCGCACCAAAACCGTGGATGACTACTATCACTTCCTGCTCTTTGAGGCAGAACCCGTAACTAACCCCGGAAAACCAAAGCGTGAGCATCTCACGACTTCGATTATCCATGATATTCACAAGGTTTTGCGCTGCGCCTTTAATCAGGCTGTGAAGTGGGAGTACATCGCGAAGAACCCGTTCTTGAACGCGACACTCCCGGAACATAAAGAGAAAAAGCGTGCTGCATTGACGCCGGAACAGCTCCAGAAGGTCATGGAGTTTACGGACAGGCCGGATATCTATGACTATTATCTGATCCACTGCGCGATTCATCTGGCCTTTGCCTGCAGTATGCGCGGCGGTGAGGTCGGCGGCGCACAGTGGGAAAGATACGACCCCGCAAACCGGATGCTCTATATCGACAGGGTGATCGACCGTGTAGACAAAAAACTCGCAGATACCCTTACCAAAATGGACATCATGTTCCGGTTCCCGAATCTGTATCCCGGAACCAGAACCCTAATCGTCTTGAAACAGCCCAAGACTGAGGGCAGCGTCCGAAATGTTTACATCCCGGAGACGGTTGCCCAAAAGCTGAAAGTCCTGAAGCAAATGCAAGACAAGCTCAAGATCGAGCTGGGCGATGACGGGTATATGGATTATGGGCTTATCATCTGCCAGGCGAACGGCAGACCGATCATGACGGAACACCTGAACAAACGCTTTAAGGAAGTTCTTGAAGCCATGGGTGATCCCACCATTGATCCCAGTGAGATTGTCTTTCACAGTATCCGCCATACCAGCGCGGGCGTAAAGCTCCGTTTGTCCGGCGGTGACCTGAAAGCGGTACAGGGCGATGGTGGTTGGAGTACACCGGATATGGTCACGAAACGCTATGCGCATATTCTGGATGAGGATCGGAGAATGCTGGCTTCTGAAATGGAGCAGCAGTTCTATCAGCAGGGCAGCACAGCCATACAGCCAGCAGCAACAGAAAAAGCGTCCGCGATGGACGCAAATGCCCTGGCTGCGCTGCTGACCAGCAACCCAGAACTGCTAACAAAAGTTCTTCAGTCTATCCAGACGGCTAATAACGGATGATTTTATTAGCAGTCACGCTGGGAGGTCAAAAACGCCTATTAGCAAAGGGCCTCCCAAAACCGTCTTTTCGGGTCGGAAAATCCGGATTCTATTAGCAGAAATAATTCTTCCGGCCGCTGATGCAGACCATGCGCTTTCTATTAGCGGCAGCGAATTTCCGGTCGTTTATTAGCAGGTTTTATTAGCAAATCCGCAAAGGTGAACGAACCGGAAAAGTAAAAGAAAGCCGAAAACCCTGATAAATCAAGGCTTTCGGCGTGATTTCTGGCGTCCCCGGCGCGATTCGAACGCGCGGCCTTCCGCTTAGGAGGCGGATGCTCTATCCTGCTGAGCTACGGAGACGTATATGAAGTTTTAAGGTGGGATCCTCCCCAAAAGGTGTCCGCTCCTCGTTCTCTTAGGAGTTTGGCGTTCCAATTCTGTGTTCTTCTCTACTTCCTCTACAGTTTCACCTCGTTTCATAGCATGCTGTACGGCGGATACACCTAATCGCAAATTGTCCCTATAATCCCCTGCTTTTACGCCCTTTTCAAAAGTCGTATTAGCAAGAAATTAGCAGGGAGGGTGATTTGCTGCCCGGCAAGACAGCACGGAAATGGCCTATACGGCGACATATTCAGGAGGTAAAATCATGGAACAGAAAAAGGAAGAATTGCAGCCCCAGACCCGCGCCTACACAGTGGAAGAGATCGCGGCCATCCTTCATATCGGACGGTCATCCGCCTATACCCTGGTCAAGAAAGGGTACTTCAAGAGTGTACGCATCGGCACAGCCATCCGGATTTCCAGAAAGTCCTTTGACGACTGGCTGGATCAATTAGAATTGTAATACAGAGGAGCGTACCCTGGTTTGGCCATGGTACGCTCCTCTGTATTACAACCAAAATCTTTTGAGAAAAATAAGAATGAATCTTTCCAGCACTTAGCCTCTCTCTATGATATAATGAATATCAATGAAACTGGTATTTTCCCAAGAGAGAGGAGGTGAAGTGTATGGGAAAGTATACGGACGATGAGATTCGGGCAATGCCGAAAATCACAGCCAAAATTGCCGCAGACTACCTCGGCATCTCTCCCATGATGGTGACCTTGGGCATGAGAAACAATGTGCTTCCAATCGGCTTCGCCATCAAAAAAGAGGACCGGTACAACGAGAGCTGGAGCTACAACATCATTCCGGAGCGGTTGATCGCCTATAACCACGGCAGAATCAACGAAGTGCAGGTCCAGAATATTGAAAAGAATCTGAATACCATCATCAGTCAATTTGAAGAGATGAAACGCGATCTGGTTTTTCTATTAAAAGAAAACGAGGAATTGGAGGGATAAAACAGTTTTTAGCGATCCTTGCAAATACTGAATCATTAAGACCACAGCCCCTTCAAGCTGAGGAGGAAAAGACGGCAGTTCCGGACAGGCAGGAGGTGAGAACAGCGATGCCGTCCACTAAGATTTGTTTGACACGAAAGGAACTTTACGAAGAGATCTGGAAAATATCTGTGGCAGGTGTATCCAAAAAATATGGTATCCCATATGCCAGGTGTCTGGCAAAAATCAAGGCGGTCCAGATCCCTGTTCCGCCTTCTGGATACTGGACCAAACTCAACTTCGGAAAATCCGTGGAGCAGACACCCCTTTCCGGCGATGGGGATGCAGTCGTTGAATTGATCCAGGAAGCAGCGGGCAGTACCACAAATACAGAGAAAAAGAAACAAGAGCTCCCACTCCGGGAGGAAGCTGTCTCCGATTCTTCCCTTGCATTCTCTCCAGTGGAGATGCCTCCGCAAAAGCCTTCTGAGGTTGAGACTGCTCAGGCAACTGTCAATCCGCCGGAAACAATTGAAAAGTTTGGACAAGCCTATAATGTGTATCATCGGGAAACCCTGTATCAGGAAGTCTGGTCCATGCCGGTAATAGAGGTGGCGAAACGATATAAAGTCTCCGATGTTGCCATCCACAAAGTCTGCAAGTCGTTGGATATTCCCACTCCGCCGCAGGGGTATTGGGCAAAATTGCGGGCCGGAAAGCCTGTAAAGAAACTGCCCCTCCCGCCCGGGAAAGAACAGACAAAACTTGGCATACAGACTGGGGTCAGCCGTTCGGAGTCTCCAAATGAGAAAGTGGTACCTCTGGAGTTTTTGCCTGAAGAAGAACGGCAAGTGGTGCTGAATGTGGCAGCACAGATTCTGCTGCCACAGGAACACGCCCGTATGCGGCCGGAGATCGTGGCACACCGAAAGCGGATCGCAGAATGGAACAAGAGGAAGCGCCAGCTGGAGCGGGAGTTAGGAGCAAGCTGGAACCGCGGGAGACGGGAAGTTCCACCCGCATTTGCCCAGGGGGTTTCAGAAGAGCAGCATCCGCGGATTTTTCGATTGATCGATGCGCTGGCCAAAGCGATGATACCGCTGGGATGGCGTTTGACGGAGAATCTTCAATTTGTAAGGGACCAGGATACGGTCACACTCACATTTTCTGAGTCTACTGACCAGATTCTACATACCCCAACCAGAGAAGAAAATCTTAAGTTATTGGAATATGAGGAAGCGCGTAAAAAGCACTCGTGGGCGACGAAGCCGCAGATTCGTAAATATGATTCCGTTTACAATGGCCGCTTGAGCCTATGTATCAACGGTGCAAAAACATTTCGGGATTGCCGCTCCTATGTCCTGGAAGACCGTTTGGGCGATATGATGCTCTCCATCTATGGTGAGGCGGAGCAGGTGAAGCAAGCGCGCTTGGCCCGGGAGGAGGCGGAGCGGCAGCGTCGGGAGCAGGAACGAAAGCGAGGGGAGCAACGTCAACGGTATAATGCTGAGGTAGATCAAACCCTTGCACTTGTCAACTGTGCGGCAGATTATGAGATCGCGTGCAGAATCCGTGCCTATGTTTCTGCTATGGAAAAAGCACATTCAGATCAGGATCTTTCTGCATGGGCATCTTGGGCTCGGTTAAAAGCGGATTGGTATGATCCCACGATTGCAAAAGAAGACGAACTTCTTGGCAGGCGGGAACATGAAAAGAATCAAGAGAGCAAAGGTCCTCAGCACAAGGGATACCGCTGGTAAAACAAAGGTATACTTACCTTTAGGCATGGATAATATAGTGGTGCATTTATCAATACTGGAAAGCAATTATTATAAGTACAGTTAGAATAATAGTTGACAAAGGTGAAGATTAGCACTACTATATTGTTAAAGGAGGTGGTTGTATGGCTATCATCAGCAAGGAAGGACTGCTGAAAGTGCTGGTCTCCTACAACCCCTGGTGGAAAACAGGAGTCGTAAACCCCAAGCTGTCTAAAACCTATAAGCGGTTCGCCTTTTACGAGGCCATGAAACGCCTGAATCAAACGGATATCCGGCGTACAGTCGTCTTAACCGGCACAAGACGAGTGGGAAAGACCACCATACAGTACCAGATGATCGAGGCTCTGCTCCAGAGCGGTGTTCCGCCCCAAAAGATCGTCTTTATCTCCATGGATCATCCCATGCTGAAGCTGAGCGCCATGAACGAGATCCTGGAGTGCTATCACGAAAACATTTATCCGGATCAGGATGTCTACTACTTCTTTGACGAGATCCAGTATGCGCAGGATTGGGACAAATGGCTGAAGGCGATCTACGATATGCAGCCAGACACCAAGATGGTGGCCACCGGCTCGGCCAGTCCGGTTTTGGTCAAAGGGAGCCAGGAGAGTGGCGCCGGGCGATGGTCGGCCATCCAGGTCCCCACGCTGTCTTTCTATGAGTACTGTGAACTGCTGAATGTGGATCGACCCGACCTGCCAGATGACTTGAAGATCACGCCGCTTCTGTATAAAACCCAGCAGGAGCGTACCCAGATCATGCTGCAGCTCTCCAAAGTGCAGAATCACTTTAACCGCTATCTGCAAGTGGGTGGATTTCCTGAACTGGCTCTGGCCGACAACGACATCCTGGCCCAGCAGGTCATGCGGGAGGACGTGGTAGACAAAGTGCTCAAGCGGGATCTACCCTCCCTTTACAAGATCCGCAACGCAACAGAGTTGGAACGCATCTTCCTTTATCTCTGCAATGTTTCTTCTGAAATTGTTTCTATTGAGGCGATTGCAAAGGAACTGAATGGTGTTTCCAGGCCTACCGTCGAAAACTATATTGACTATTTGGAAAGCGCCAACCTGATTTATCAGAGCTGGCCCGTCAATATGGCAGGGAAAAAGGTCCTGAAAGCCAGCCCCAAGATTTATATTGCCGACGCGGCCATCCGTAATGCGGTTTTGATGGACGATTCCATGCTGAGTGACCCGGTGGAAATGGGGAAGGTTGTGGAAACGGCTGTTTACAAGCATGTGGCTGCATTTTATTATCAGCAGGCCGCATCGGTTGGGTACTACCGCGGCGGCAAGCGTGGGAAAGAAATCGATGTTGTGGTGGAATACTCCAATTCCAAGAACATCCTCATTGAAGTGAAGTATCGAGAGGGTGCCCCTATCCCGGATGATTCCGCCATCATAGAGTTGAGCGGAGAGGCTGCGGCCTCCATTGTGGTGACTAAAACTGCCGATGACTTTGGCGTCCACAATACGAAGAGCGGAAAAGATTTGATCCGTATCCCGGCCTTTGCGTTCCTTTATCTGCTTGGTCATGCAGAAAAGCACGGCTATCGCGGAATGGAATAATGACAGAGCATAAGATGGAGAGCGTGGTACACGAGCACCACGTTCTCCTGTTTGCTTCATGAGTTTCCGTTATATTTGTGCTGCCTCTATGAGCGAGAGGACTAATAATGGATTCGAACGATTCCCCTTTAAAATGCGCATGAGGCTTGGAAATATCCGAAATCCCACATATGGATTTTGTAATAATCACATGAACATTTTGAGAGAAAATGACACGATACAACACTGTAAGTGTCTAAAATAGCAAAAAGACCTTATGTAGCGAGGTCGTTAAGTGTTCGAATCCGTTAGGAGTACGGCGTACCATTTCGTAAATTGTTCATATCATATCTTCCCGTGTTGTTTCTTCGCAAATTGTGCCGCCTGGAGGCAGGTCAATTTGCACAAATTCCCCTGAAATATGCTGCCTTACAACGGCTTTTCAAATGTCGTATTAGCAAGGTATTAGCAGGAACCCCTTGTGGCAGAGGGCTTCCAGGGGCCATTTCAAAATCATATTAGCAAGGGAGGATCATTTTATGAGCACCAACGAAAAAGGGACGCCCCAAAGCAGGACATACACCGTGAATGACATCGCAGCCATTCTCGGTATCGGCCGCGCTACGGCCTATAAGCTCGCCAACTCCGGAGCGTTCAAGACGATCCGCATCGGAAACATGATCCGCATCTCCAGAAAGTCCTTTGAGGATTGGCTGAAGGCAGAGGGGCTGGACGACGAAATAGAATAACTGGTAGGAGAGCGCCATAGGCTCAAAGCCCATGGCGCTCTTATGGTTGTTTTTCCTTCAGCGCAGCCTCAATTCTACTACGAATGTGCTTAGTCTGTTTACAGAATGAACCTGCAAACAGAAAGAGTAATCCGATAAGCACTATCCAAGTACCAATTTCTTGGCTTATACAAAAATAATTGGCTACTGCCATGTATACTTTTACAATTGCCAATACCAAAAAGAGTCCCGTAAATGTTCGGTACATGTTATTGGTCTCTAAAAGAGCTTCTATCAATCTGTCGCGCTTTGTGGCCTCGATATACTCCGATTTTGGTGCATATGAAATAAGATTCACTTTCTTGAAACCCCGTTCTATGATTAGCGAACCCACTCTGCTGACAACAAGGCCGCAGAAGTAATATAAAATGATACTCTCAATAACAGTGCAGGAGGGAAATGCCCCTATATTTAATGCGGACCAAAAATATACAAACACAGCTCCGGGAATTATGTTGTTGAGTATATTATACGAGCTAATTTTATTTAATAAGTCTTCCATATACCCTATTTCCTTTCAACTTAAACACCATAGTATTACTGCCAAATACGCGGTACCCAAGAAGTGACATCTGCTTTAAGAGACTTTATCAAACGAGGCGTAAATTGCATTTTTAAGCCCAAGTTTTCTGTGTCTAAACATATTTCGTTCTGAAGCGGAAGTCTGAAATCCAAATCCACCTATATTTGAAATAGTGACGCATTTTGCTAAACGGGGCCCTCCAAGATAAACGGTTTCTTGCTTTGCAAAGAATAATTCTATCTGCGGATTTGCACTAGATAGAACTTTTAGTAGCTGCTTCCCATAGTTAGGGATAAGCAAGCAAGAATTTATTACCACGATATCTTTTTGACCAAGATAAAGCCGTTCACATAAAAAATGCACAGCATCGGCATGGGCCGTTATGAATACCCCTGGGATTCCGTCTTCAGAAGTGCATATGAAAAAGGGGAGCGGCATAGCCGCTCCCCTTACAACTAACGGCTTCCAGGGGGAAACACCAGCGTTGGACACATCTCTGATAAAGTCAAGCCGGGCATCTAATTGTTGAGGTGTGACCTCGATACCGTCACCATAACCGAAAATCCACTGCACCGAGCCGCACCCCTTTACTGACATTGAAAGAAGCCAAGGTTTTGGGCAAGTTTACCACGCCATTTTGGGTATTATGAGCGGGACTGAACTTTTCCTGCTTCATATATGTTACAAGATCGTCTGATCCCCCGCTCGTTGCTGCAGAACCTGTGTTATCAGAAACAAAAAACTGCTTTGAATACGGGTCCTTGAGCTTATCGAAAATTTCCTTTGCACTGTCCAACTTACCATGATGGGGAAGTTGGATAATGTCATACTGATCCAGGTCGTGCAGGTAGGAGGGGGTCGCGTCGCCGCAGAGCAAAATCGTCTGTGAGCCATTCAGAGTGCATTTGACCTGGATACTGGCGGCGTTCATTACCGTCTCGCCTTCGATGTGCGAAACTTCCCCGTCCTCAATCGCTTTAGCCACCACTTCGCTAAACTCGTCTTCAGTGGGACCTACAATGCTACAACCACAAAACTCTGTGTCGATAACGGCATTTTCGGTCTTAAAGCCCAAGTCGGTGGCCTTTTCTACGATTTCCTTAATGTGGTCAAATGTCTCTAAAATGTGCTGCTTTGTGGGCTCCAGTTTTCTGTTTTTGTTCTCAAACTGTTTCAGAATTTTGCGAGCACTCTTAAGGTATAGTGCGGTGTATACCGTTACAGAGTATCCCTTCTCGCTGAGATACTCAAGCAGGGATTGAACACCATCTGTGTGATCGCGGTCATTGTGAGAAATTACCACATGAATCTGGTTGATTTCTGGATGTGCTTGCAAAAAGGCACCGACTTCCCTAGCGTGATCGTCATGCCCGCAGTCATACACAACCAGATTGGCGTCACCGTAAATCAGAATGCAATCGCCAAACCGAGTGTCGGAGTCGCCGTTGTACGAACTTAGTGCGCGTAGTTTCATATTGTTCCTTTCCGTAAGTTTTGCCGACCCACATAAGTAAGATTTTATTAGCAGTCGGAGGAAGGGACTGCTGGAGTTATTTAAACTATAGCACGCCCCCCAGAGAAAGTCAATACGATAAATACATTCAAATGAGTGTTTTTCTCAATTAGATGTAAATAAATTATGAACAGCAATATATATACTTCAGAAAGAGAAAAATGCTCAATTTCGCGCTTTTGACAGCCGGGGCATGATCCTAAACAATTTAGCCCAGTGGCATCTTTTATATCTAAGCACAGCGCTTGCGATATGGCGCATTATAAGGTTGTCACAAGGAGCACCAGCCTTTCAAGACCGCCGCGAAAGGAGTCGAAAATCCAATGTTTCTTCTCCCACAACCAGCCTGAAGGCCACCGCCCATAGATTTTCCCCTCCGTGATATCCGGGCGGCATAGAGACCGCTTTTCCCCTGAAAACGAACACTTTTCCTAACCGCCGAAAGGAGGTGATAACATGGCGGTATTTCGCATTGAGAAAACCCGCGACTGCACGGTGATGTCCAATCACCACCTACGAAACGCGGGGCTATCCCTGAAATCCAAAGGGCTGCTCTCCATGATGCTGTCCTTACCGGAGGACTGGAACTACACTACCAGAGGCCTTGCAAAAATCTGCAAGGAGGGCACGGACAGTATCGGATCAGCCCTAAAAGAGCTGGAGCGGGCCGGGTACATAGTCCGCAATCGGCTCCGGGACAGCAAGGGCAAGATCGTGGATGTGGAGTATGTCATCTACGAGACGCCCCATCCCCCGGACACGGGCCAGCCGTGTGAGGACGAGTCGGATACGGCTTGTCCAGATACGGAAAACCCGGATATGGATAACCCATGTCTGGAAAACCGACCGCAATTAAATAAAGAAAAAAGAAATCCTGAAGAACAAAATACTGATTTATCAAGTACGGAAGGATCAAATCCTATCCAATCAAGCCCCCAAACCCCCGCAGGGGCCAACCGGACCGGACGGGACTGGATGCGGGAGCGAGAGAGCTATCGGGAACTGATTTTGGAGAATATCGAGTATGACTATCTATGCCGGGCTGACCGGCTGGATCGGGATATGCTGAACGAGTTGGTGGAGCTCATGGTGGATACCGTCTGTTCCCGCAGGGAGACGATCCGCATTGCCGGGGACGACTATCCGGCGGAGGTGGTCAAATCCCGGTTCCTAAAGCTGAACAGTTCTCACATCGAGTATGTGTTGGACCGTATGCGGGAGAACACCACCTATGTCCGCAACATCAAGAAATATCTGCTGGCTGCCCTGTATAACGCCCCGGCCACTATCGACAGCTACTATGCGTCCCTGGTGAACCACGATCTGTACGGCAAATAGGGGCCCCCGCAAAACGAAGTTTTGTGGGGAGAGGAGGAGTTGCGGAGTGAATGAGCTTTTCGCCTTCAGGCGGAAACGAATGATACGAAGCCAACGACGACGAAAAGGAAATGATGACTCATGCAGGAAGAAGTCACCCAGCGCACCGTTGCCCTCTGTGTGGAGGCCACCAAGCTCTCCGCCGGGATGCTGCAACAGGCCATAAAAAAAGTGCTGGACGAGATGCAGAAGGGCGTGACGGGCCATAAGACCAAGCTGCACCACGGCAAGCAGACCCTCCGGCAGTTGATGAAGCACAACACCGGCGTTTCCAACATCGAGATCACCGATCAGAACATCCGGGCCTTTTCCGCCACCGCCAAGAAGTACGGAATTGACTTCGCGCTGAAAAAGGACACCAGCGGCAAGATACCCCGTTATCTGGTGTTCTTCAAGGGCCGGGATGCCGACGTTATCACGGCGGCCTTCCGGGAGTTCTCCGCAAAGAATCTGGAGAAAGAGAAAAAGCCCTCCATCCGCAAGGAACTGGATCAGGTGAAGAAGCAGTCCAAAGACCAGCACCGCCAGCGGGAGAAGGTCAAAACCAAAGACCGGAGTGTGGAATTATGACGGTTGATATGACGGTTGACTTGAAAAAGATTCTTGTCCTCAACCTCCCGTATCTGCTGTTCGTGTATCTCTTTGATAAGCTCTGCCAGGCGGTGCGCCTTGCGCCCGGCCTTGACGCCTCTGAAAAGTTCCTGCATTTGAGCCAGGGCTTTACGGAGGCGTTTTCTTATGCGGCACCAAGCCTGCATCCGCTGGACTTGCTGGCAGGTATCGCCGGAGCGGTCATCGTCCGGCTGGCGGTGTATGCCAAGAGTAAGAATACAAAGAAATATCGCAAGGGCATTGAATACGGCAGCGCCCGCTGGGGCACGGCGGCCGATATTGCCCCCTATGTCGATCCGGTCCCCGACTGGAACATCCCTCTGACCCAGACGGAAAAGCTCACCATGTCCAGCCGTCCGAAAAATCCCAAGTACGCCCGGAACAAAAACATTCTGGTCATCGGCGGCAGCGGCAGCGGCAAGACCCGGTTCTTCGTCAAGCCCTCCCTCATGCAGATGCACAGCAGCTATGTGGTCACCGATCCAAAAGGACAGCTTTTGTCTGAGGTGGGGACCATGCTGCGGCGGGGCGCCCCCAAGCTGGACGAGAACGGAAAGCCCATGCGTGACACCCGCGGGAAGGTCATCTATGAGCCGTACCGCATCAAAGTTCTCAACACCATCAACTTCAAAAAGAGCATGAAATACAACCCCTTCGCCTACATCCGATCGGAGAAAGACATCCTCAAACTCGTCAATGTCATCATCGCCAACACCAAAGGCGACGGGGAAAAATCCTCCGAGGATTTTTGGGTCAAGGCTGAGCGGCTTTTGTACTGCGCCCTGATCGGGTACATCTGGTACGAGGCGGAGCCGGAGGAAAAGAACTTCATCACACTGCTGGAGCTCATCAACGCATCGGAGGCCAGAGAGGACGACGAGGAATTTCAGTCGCCCGTGGATATTCTGTTCGCCAAGCTGGAGAAGGAACACCCGGACCACTTCGCCGTGAAGCAATACCGCAAATTCAAATTAGCCGCCGGCAAGACCTTGAAATCCATCCTGATTAGCTGCGGCGCCCGCCTTGCTCCCTTTGACATTAAGGAGCTGCGGGACATTATGACGGAGGACGAATTGGAGCTGGACACCATGGGCGACCGCAAGACCGCCCTGTTTCTCATTATGAGCGATACAGATACCACCTTTAACTTCGTCATTGCCATGATCCAAAGCCAATTATTCAACCTTCTGTGCGATAAGGCGGATGACGAATACGGCGGCAGGCTTCCCGTCCATGTGCGGTGCCTGCTGGACGAGTTCGCCAACATCGGCCAGATACCAAACTTCGATAAATTGATCGCCACCATCCGTAGCCGGGAAATCTCGGCTTCTATTATTTTGCAGTCCCAAAGCCAGTTAAAGACCATCTACAAGGATGCCGCGGATACCATTGTGGGCAACTGCGACACCACCTTGTTTTTGGGAGGCAAGGAGAAATCCACCCTGAAAGAAATCTCGGAGCTGCTGGGCAAGGAGACCATCGACAGCTTCAATCAATCCGAGAACCGGGGCAGCCAGGTTTCCCACGGCCTCAACTATCAGAAATTAGGGAAGGAGCTGATGACCCAGGACGAGATCGCGGTCATGGACGGAGGCAAGTGTATCTTGCAGCTACGAGGGGTGCGGCCGTTTTTCAGCGACAAGTTTGATATAACGAAGCATCCCCGCTACAAGTACCTTGCCGACGCCGACAAGAAAAACACCTTTGACATTGAACGGTACATGAAACGCAGACCGGCCATCGTGAAGCCGGACGAGCCTTTCGATCTGTACGAATTGAACGACACCGACCTTCAACCCGACAATTCAACTGAACGAAAGGAAATGTGAATATGAGCTTTTTTACCAACGCTATCGACGTTTTGCAGACTCTGGTTATCGCCCTGGGCGGCGGCCTGTGCGTATGGGGCGGCATCAACCTTCTGGAAGGTTACGGCCAGGACAACCCTGCCTCCAAGAGCCAGGGCATCAAGCAGCTTATGGCGGGCGGCGGCGTTGCCCTCATCGGCATCACCCTGATCCCCCTGCTGTCCGGTCTGCTGTCCACCACCTGATGTTACTCCAAACCCAGCGGGGGCTTTTGCTTCACAGCGGGAGCCCCCGCAAAGGAGGTGATCTCCCTTGATATTGGATATGATCCAGGAGTGGTTCAAGGAACTGCTCATTGACGGTATCATTTCAAACCTGACCGGGATGTTTGATACCCTGAACACAAAGGTGGGCGAGATCGCCGGGGAGGTCGGCATGACGCCCGCCGCCTGGAACAGCAGCATCTTCAACATGATCCGCAACCTCTCGGAGACGGTGATCGTCCCTATCGCGGGCATCATCCTCACCTTTGTCATGTGCTACGAGCTGATCCAGCTTATCATCGAGAAGAACAACCTCCATGACTTCGACACCTGGATTTTTTTCAAGTGGATTTTCAAGACATTCTGCGCGGTGCTGATCGTCACGAACACCTGGAACATCGTCATGGCGGTGTTCGATGTGGCGCAGAATGTGGTCAGTCAGTCGGCAGGGGTCATCATCTCGGACGCAGGCATCGACATTTCCGGCGTGGTGGGCGATCTGGAGACCCAGCTTGCCGACTGGAGCGTGGGTGCCCTGTTGGGGCTGTGGTTCCAGAGTGTGTTCGTGGGGCTGTGTACGCAGATACTTTCCATCTGCATCTTCCTGGTGATCTACGGCAGAATGATTGAGGTGTATTTGGTGACCTCCATCGGTCCCATTCCCTTTGCCACGATGGTCAACCGGGAGTGGGGCTCCACGGGGCAGAACTATCTTCGTTCTCTGCTGGCCCTGGGCTTCCAGGCTTTCCTCATCATGATCTGCGTGGGCATCTATGCCGTGCTGGTGGAGGGCATCTCCACATCCGGCGATAACATATCCGCAGCCATCTGGGGCTGCATGGGCTATACGGTCCTGTTCGGGCTGACCAAACGACAAGTGATCTGTTTCAGAGCGGCGGCGCTGGTAGGCGTGCCGCTTTTCTTTTTGGCAAAGGCGAGCCTGGGAACCACCACGGCGGCGCTGTGCATGATCCTGGTGATGCTGCCCTTTTTCCTGTTCGCCATGTACGAAAAGAACGGGCAGCCGCTGGAAGTGTTCCTGGGCCATCTGATCCAGAACAAATTCATCCGGCCGAAGGTACGCATCTACCAGACCAACAATCTCTATTCCGCCCTGGTGCGGCAATCCCAACTGGAACAGGAGGTGAAGCGGATTGCGAGAAAAGGCAGAAAGACCGGCAAAGCGTAAGCTCACCCGTGCCGAGCGCAAGCAGATCGAGGTGGTGATCCGGCAGGCAAAGGGCGACGGGAAAGCCCATACGGTGCAGGACAGCATCCCGTTTCAGAATATGTTCCCCGACGGCCTGTGCAGGCTGGAGGGCGGCACCTTCTCCAAAACCATTGCCTTTGAGGATGTGAATTACCGCCTGGCGGGGCCCGAGGACCAGCGGAGCATTTTTGAAAGCCTCTGCGACTTCTACAACGGCTACGATCCCTCCATCGGCATCCAGGTCACTTTGGACAGCCGCAGCGGAGGCAGCGCCGCCGATGAAATGTTCGGCATCCGCAAACAGGGCAACGACCTGGACCCCATCCGGGACGAGGTGGTGGACATCCTGCGGATGCAGTACAAGCGGGGCAACAATGGCTATGTGAAAACCAAGTATGTGACCCTGACCATCGAGGCGGAGAACCTTCCCGCGGCACGGGCCCGGTTTGCCCGTATTGAGACCGACACCCTCAACCGATTCAAGGTCATGGGGGCGGCGGCTCATGTGCTGGACGGAAAGGAGCGGCTGGAGCTGCTTTACAACATCCTACACCCGGCAGACGGCCTCCGTCCGGAGGGCGGGCAGTTCGCCTTTGAATGGGACTGGCTCCCGGCCAGCGGCCTTTCGGTGAAGGACTTCATTTCTCCGTCCTCCTTCCACTTCGGGGAGACCCGTACCTTCCGCATCGGCAAGCGGTTTGGGGCGGTGTCCTTCCTGCAAATTCTGGCGCCGGAGATGCACGACCGTATCCTCACCGACTTCATGGAGGCGGACGGGAATATCATGGTCACCATGCACATCCGGGGCATCAACCAGAACGAGGCCATCAAAATGGTCAAGCGGAAGATCACCGACCTGGACGCCATGAAGATACAGGAGCAGAAGCGGGCGGTGCGCAGCGGCTACGATATGGATATTCTTCCTTCGGACCTTTCCACCTACGGAGGCGCAGCAAAGGACCTGCTCACCGACCTGCAATCCCGCAACGAGAGAATGTTCAACATGACCTTCCTGGTGCTGCATACGGCGGAGACCCGGCAAAAGCTGGAGATCGCCGTGTCCCAGGCTGCCAGCGTCGCTCAGACCTACAACTGCCTTCTGACCCGACTGGACTTCCAGCAGGAGGATGGGCTTATGAGCAGCCTTCCCCTGGGCCTCAACCGCATTAAGATCGAACGGAGCCTGACCACTTCGGCCCTGGCGGTGTTCGTTCCCTTTGTCACCCAGGAGGTGTTTATGGGTGGGGACGCCATGTACTACGGCCTCAACGCCCTTTCCAACAACATGATCCTGCTGGACCGCAAGCAATCCCGCTGTCCCAACGGCCTTGTGTTCGGCACGCCCGGCAGCGGCAAATCCATGAGCTGCAAGCGGGAGATCACCTTTATCATGCTGATGACCCAGGACAACGTCATCATCTGCGACCCGGAGGACGAGTATTCGCCCCTGGTAAAGAGGCTGGGCGGTCAGGTGATTCGGCTGTCCCCGTCCAGCACCGACTATGTGAACCCGCTGGACATCAACCTCAACTACTCCGAGGAAGAAAACCCGCTGGCGCTGAAATCCGACTTCGTGCTGTCCTTCTGCGAGCTCATCATGGGCAGCAAGACGGGGCTGGAGGCCATCGAGAAAACCGTCATCGACCGGGCGGTGCAGATGATCTACCAGCCTTACTTTGCCGATCCCCGGCCAGAGAATATGCCGATTTTGGGCGACCTGATGAACGCCCTGCTGTCCCAGCACATCCCGGAGGCTGACCGGGTGGCCCAGGCGCTGGATTTGTATGTGAACGGTTCGCTGAACTTCTTCAACCACCGCACCACCGTGGACATCTCCAACCGCCTGGTCTGCTTTGACATCAAGGGCCTGGGCAAGAACCTGAAAAAGCCCGGTATGCTCATTGTCCAGGACGCGGTGTGGAACACCGTCACCATCAACCGTGCCATTGGCCGGTCCACCTGGTATTTCGTGGACGAGTTCCACCTTCTGCTGAAGGAGGAACAGACCGCAGCATACAGCGCCGAGATTTGGAAGCGTTTCAGAAAATGGGGCGGCATCCCCACCGGGGCGACCCAAAACCCCAAAGACCTGCTTTCCTCCCCGGAGATTGAAAACATTCTGGAGAACAGCGACTTCATCTATATGCTCAACCAAGCAGCAGGCGACCGGAAGATACTGGCGGAGCGGCTGAACATTTCATCTGAACAGCTTGCCTATGTGACCAACTCCGAGCCGGGCCACGGGCTGCTGTTCTTCAACAATGTCATTCTGCCCTTTGCGGATGACTTTCCGAAAGACACCGAACTCTATAAGTTGCTCACCACCAAGCCCAGCGAGGTGGAACATGACAAACCAAGAGGAGAGTGATATAATCCATACATAGCAGGAGGTGGATGTCATGAATTTGAGTATTGTTTTGACCGACTTTCTAGAAAAGCAGGGAATACTTAAAACATATAGATTCATTCCTACCAATGAGTGGAATCGTGTAGTCGTTGATAGAATTGACGATATTGACTCTGATGTTAAAGGCAATACAGATCAGGATATTGGTTTGCTCAGAGTATATAACTCTGATAAGTGCCAATTAATCACCACCTCTTGCAAGATCAAGAATTTCGAGCAACAGCAAAATAGCTGTATTAGTTTCCAGTTTGAACATATGTATGTTCCAGTCGAAACCTCAAGGTATGGCGGTTGTGGAGAGTACAGTTTTATTCTTCCTTTTGGATTTAGATTGACTGACTTACATATTGTAGATCCTTTTGATAAACCCTCTCCAAACATCGAAGAGAAGAAACATTTTAGATATAACATTTACTGGGATGCTCAAAAGAAAATCCAAGCGGTTCAAATGACACTTCTTTCAAGCCGCGGCAGTTTTTCTTTTATCGTCAAAGGTGTGGCAGAGGAATACAATCAAGAGTCTATATATTTACCATGTGTTGAGAATGATATTGTTCTTGACCGGGATCTTTCGGAGAGATGCTTTGATAGTGGCATTAAAAAATCATTTTGGCGCAATTTGAAAGATTCTATAATCCTCGAACCCAATTTTAATGGAATTGGTATCGATCTAAAGAGTTTGTTCAAAAAACAGTAAGTGATTTACTAACCCGCCTCAATCGAGGCGGGTTTTCTTATGCCCAAAATTCAGAAAGGAGTACGAAATGGAAGAAGAAAAGTTGTATGTCATCGAGGAAAAGACCTACGAGGCCCACATCGACGAGGAAGTGCATCTTTACGGGCTGCTCCACCAGCTTGCCTTCCTTGCCGGGAAGATCAAGGACCGCCGGGACATGGAGAACCTGATCGACACTGCCCGACACTACGGGGATATTGCCGACCAGATGTTTGACCGCTGGAGCATCCCCGGCCACTACCTGGTGTTCGGCGACAAGACCGACCTTGCCCGGCTGAAGGCCCTGGAGCTGTGTGAACTGGATGCCTTCTATGTAGACTGCGAGGACGACGAGGACCAGGCCCATGCCTGACCGCCTCACCCATGTCAGCCTCTTTTCCGGCATCGGCGGGCTGGACCTGGCGGCAGAGGCAGCGGGCTTCGAAACGGTCTGTCAATGCGAGTGGGCAGACTATCCCTATTCCATCCTGCAAAAGCATTGGCCGGATGTGCCGAAGTTCCGGGACATCACCACATTCACGAAGGAGGCGTTTTTTGAGAAAACAGGACTTGAAACCATCACGATCCTCTCCGGCGGATTCCCGTGCCAGCCCTTCTCCACCGCCGGAAAGCGGCGGGGCTTTGCGGATGAACGCTACCTGTGGCCGGAGATGTGCCGCATTATTACCGAGCTGCGGCCCCGTTGGGTGCTTGGGGAAAATGTTGCTGGCTTCATCAATATGGGGCTCGACAAAACGATTTTTGATTTGGCAAAAGCGGGATACGCTGTTCTCCCATTCGTATTTCCGGCTTGCGGCGTCGGCGCATGGCATGAGCGCCAGCGAACTTTTATCGTCGCGGCTGATGTTTCCCACGCCCCTTGCCTCCGAC
>Ga0129308_1000914_pt1 | contig 36451 bp, 22 predicted proteins | sample L827metagenome_FD_94440 | JGI IMG/M metagenome (GOLD analysis project Ga0129308, IMG submission 94440) | Ring-tailed lemur group fecal microbial communities from Wisconsin, USA - L827 metagenome | ecosystem: Host-associated > Mammals > Digestive system > Large intestine > Fecal | place: USA...
CGCTTGTTGCGAAGTAGCGCGTAAGAACTCCCCTTCGGGGACTTCCTGGCGGAACCTTCGCAAACGCTTCGCTTGTTGCGAAGTAGCGCGTAAGAACTCCCCTTCGGGGACTTCTTACGCTTCATTATCTCATGTTTACTGTCCCATAGAACGGACAGTGTCGTCGAAAAGGACAGATTTGATTATCTGCAAGACGCTTGATTGCAGCCGTCAGATACGGTATGGTATAGTTGTTATGGAGTCAATATCGGGAATCTCAAAAGAAAAGCAGATATGAAACACCTTTCGGAGCAGTTCTCATCACACATACGCCGAAGTCAGCATTCACTATCAGGAGGAACAAATATGTTAGCTATAACCAGAAAAGAAAATGAAAGTCTATTACTCGGTGAAAATATAAAAATCACCATACTCTCCATAAAGGGTAACAGCGTCAAAATAGGAATAGAAGCGCCAAAAGAAATAAATATCACACGGACAGATGCTCCGAACATTCAAAACTTCTCATAAGCTCTCCCATGCTTTCAATCATCTGCTTTTCTATCTTCAGACGCAGGAAGGAGCGGAACAACCGCCCGGTCATTCCGCTCCTTCCTTCATTTTTTATAAAATCTGATATATCCTGCGCCGCACTCGCAACTGTTATTTTCCGCTGTCACCATAGTTCGCCAGCACTCTCGCGCTGGGATCGTCCACGTTGCAGCCTTCCCATTCCTTGTTGGGCATCCAGAAATCGGGAATCATTTTTGCCTGTCCCGGATAATACTTTTCAAAGATCTCCCTGTACAGAAGGCTTTCCTTTGTGAAAGGCTGCGCAAAATCATATTTCCGGCGCAGAGTTTCAAATTCTTCATCCGTATAGAAAGCGCTCGCATATTCTTTCAGATCATCCACCATGCTGTGCCCCACCGCATCGGAGAAAGCGGCTTTTTCACGCCACAGAATATTTTCCGGCAGAATGCCGTCCGCTTCAAAGGCTTTGCGCAGCAAATATTTGCCCTTCCCATAGGTGTTCATCTTCTTCGCCGGATCAATGGACATGACATAACGGACAAAATCCAGATCGCCGAAGGGAACTCTCGCTTCCAGGCTGTTTGCGCCCAGACATCTGTCCGCGCGAAGCACATCATAGCAGTAAAGCTCGCGGATTCTCTTGGCAGCCTCCTCCTGGAACGCCGCCGCGCTGGGTGCGAAATCGGTATATTTATATCCGAAGAGTTCATCGGAAATTTCTCCGGTGAGAAGAACCTTCAAATCGGTCGTCTCATCAATGGCCTTACATACCAGATACATACCCATGCTGGCCCTGATCGTGGTAATATCATAGGTGGCAAGCGCTTCAATGACAGTTTCCAGATGTGCAAGCACCTCATCCTTTGTCATGATCACTTCCGTATGATCGGCACCGATGAAATCCGCCACTTCCTTTGCATATTTTAAGTCGATCGCATCAATGTCCATGCCGATCGCAAAGGTTTTGATCGGCTTTTTTAAAATATTCGCAGCGATCGCGCACACGAGACTGGAATCAAGCCCGCCGGAAAGCAGAAATCCCAGAGGCGCATCCGCATCCAGACGCTTTCTCACGCCTTCCACCAGCTTATCATGAATGTTCTTCGTGATGGTGTCCAGATCGCTGTGGACATAGCCGTGCACCGCCGCAATGTCCTCATATCTGATGAAGTCTCCATCATAGTAATAATATCCGGGCGGGAAAGGACGTACCTCATCCACCCAGCCGATCAGGCTTTTCGCTTCGCTGGCAAAAGCGATTTTTCCAGTCGCAGAGTATCCATAGAAAAGCGGACGGATTCCGATGGGATCTCTTGCCGCCAGAAGCTTTTTGCTCTTCCCGTCATAAATCACGCAGGCATACTCCGCATCCAAATGGGAAAACATTTCCAGTCCGTATTCCTCATACAGCGGCAGAAGCACTTCACAGTCCGAGCCGCTCTTAAATTCATAGCCTCTCTCTTCCAGTTCCTTCTTGATCGTGCGGAAACCATAGATCTCGCCGTTACATACCACCCAGCTTCCATCCCTTTCAAAGGGCTGCATTCCGTCGGGCGTCAGGCCCATGATGGCAAGTCTCGCAAATCCCATCAGGCCGAAATCCGTCTCCACGACCTGCATCGCATCAGGACCCCGCATTTCGGTTTTCTTTAAGTAGCCTTCCATTTCAGCAATGCTGATGTCTTTTCCCGCGTAACACATGATTGAACACATAATCTTTCTCCTCCTCATTCCCTGTAGTGTGTCCCGCAGTTTGGAGCCGGCGCTGCCCTCGCGTCCATTCCCGGCTCGTAACTGCGCAAAAATCAAGAAAGCAGCCATTTGTCCCAATAGAAATAGGACGAATAGCTGCTTTTATCCGCGGTGCCACCTAACTTGCCGCACGCCCTTGTGCGACCCCTTTTTCGCGTTCCCATGAAACGCTATCCCAATAACGTGGGACTCCGGCTCCCTTACTCGAAGTGGGCAGATATGGCTTTGCGCCATCGTCTGCGAAAAGCTTCTTTCCGTTCGCAGCTCAGAAGTGTTCTTTCATACAACTCCCGCGCAGGACTCCCACCGCCGCCTGCTCTCTGTGCCGGAAGAATGCATTACTTTTCTTCGTCATCGCTTTTTTTCTTTTACTCAAGATAGCATATCATCTTTTTTGTGTCAAGATTTTTTTCGCGCATCTCATTCCACCTTCCTGGCCGGATGAATCCACTTTCCGCTTTTGAGCCGGAAAATCAGCCAAACCGACTTTATGATATAGTCCAGCCGCAGGGCTATCAATACCCAGAAGGAAGGCAGCCCAAGCACAAGTCCTGCCAGAAACCCTGTCGGGATCGATACGACCCATTGGAATATCACATCCGCTACCATTAAGAATTTCGTATCTCCGCCGCCTCTGAGAATCCCCTTTGAAAGCGTACTTTGAATCGCCTGAAAAAAGACAATAACAGCGCTGGCATCCATCATACCGCAGGCAATAACGGCTGTCTGAGGAGCAATGTCGTAGAGTCCAACCGACCAGTTTCCGATCAGAAATACCAGAACGGAACCGACCAATCCCAGAACGGCGCTCAACAGCACAAAGGAACAGCCCTCACGCATGGCGCGCCGCATGTCCCCTTTTCCCACTGTCTGTCCAACGACAACGCCTGACGCGCTGGAAATACCGGTCACTGCTACGGTACACATCCGGTCCATAACGGTAACAATCGCATATGCACTGACCACCTCCCGACCCATGTGGCCCAAAATGACGGACATAGCGCTGGATGCAAACGCCAGCAGAGAGTCGCTGATCACCGCAGGAAGCCCCAGTCTCCCAAATTCCCGCAACAGGACTCTGCCGGGAAATCTGAACAGCATCCGAAAGTCATAATGCAGATTTTTCTCAAATCGCTGCATATATACCACGCATACTGCAAATTCTACAGTCCGGGCACACAGGGTACCTGCCGCAGCTCCCATGACGCCCATCCGCGGGATTCCCAGTCCTCCGAAAATGAATAAATAATTGCATCCAATATTCACAAAAAAGGAGATCATAGAGATGATCAGTCCCAGCCTTACATTTCCCACTGATCGAATTACATTGGAGGTTATCAGACTGATTCCATGAGGAAGATAAACAAGAGCCGTGATTTGCAGATAGCGGCTCCCCTCCCGTATCACATCACGGTCATCCGTGTAGATTTCCATAATCTTCCCGGGCAGCACAGCGCTTAAAAGCGCAAACGCCGTTCCGAACAGAATCACCAGCTGCAGCGTCATATTATAAACCCGGCAGACAGTTCTTTCCTCTCCAGCACCCCAATACTGTGAAGCCAGTACCAATCCGGCCGCACTGATTCCCATACACAGGAATGTAAATATCAAATAGAACTGATTGGCCAGAGAGGAAGCCGAAATGGAAACCTCCCCCAATCTGCCGACCATAATGGTATCCATCATGTTGACTCCCTGATTGATACAGCTTTGCAGCGCAACCGGAAGAATCAGCAGCACGATACGTTTATAGAAGCTTTTTTCCGTTATCAGATATTGTTTGAAACATACTTTAGATTTTATCATTTTACATCTGTACCCTCAGTGTACAAAGGGCATCCCTTGTGTCTCACTCCTTAACCGCACCGATGGAGATACCCTTGACGAAATACTTCTCAAAGAACGGAAATGCAATCATCAGCGGAACCATGGACAGCACCGCGATGGCCATCCGCACCGTCACTCCGGGGATCTGGCGGCTGGCAGACGGAAGGCTGCTGGTATTTGACAAATATGAAATATTATTGGTCATATTCCGCAGCACCTGCTGAATGCTGGCCCTGTTGGCATCATCCATGTAATACAGGCCGTTTTGCCAGTCATTCCAGTAGGAGATGGCATTGAGAAGCCCTACAGTTGCCAGAATCGGGGTTGACAAAGGGACAATAATCTTTAAAAAAATCTTAAATTCTCCGCAGCCGTCAATCTTTGCAGATTCCCGCAGGGAAGCGGAAACGCTGTTGGAAAAATAGTTCCGCAAAAGAATCACATTGAATGCACTGCATAAAAGTCCCGGAACGATGTAGGCAAAATAGGTGTTTTTAATATGGAATACGTTGGTGTAAAAATAGTAGGTAGGTATCAGTCCTCCATTAAACAGCATCGTAAAAATGACCATAAACATGAAGAACTTTCTGCCGGGCAGATTTTTCTGAGAAAGGCCATAGGCCAGACACGCGGTGATGATCAGACTGAGTGCCGTGCCTGCAACAGTAACCGCCACCGTGATCAGGTAAGCCCGGCCGATCACATCGATTTTTGAAGCAATATACCTGTAAGCATCCAGACTGAATTGCCTCGGCCAAAGCGTATACCCATACTTTATGGCGGATGATTCCTCGGAAAATGAAGACATAAAGACGATCAGAATCGGAATCACAACGATCAGGGCGCACATGCTCAAAGCTACATTGGCAATGGCAGCATACACCTGTTTTTCAGTTGGCTTATGCATATATTTCCTCCCTCTAAAACATGGCGTCTTCCGGACTGATCTTTCGAATCGCCCAGTTTGCCAAAACAACGGTAATAAAACCAATGACCGACTGCAGGAATCCGGCCGCAGCGGAATAGCCTAGATTTCCAAGACCGGTGAGCCCCCTGAACACATAAGTATCGATGGTCTGAGTCACCTGATACAGCGCTCCGCTGCCCATGGGCACCTGGTAAAACAGACCGAAATCCGATCTGAAAATAGCGCCGAGCCCGATGATTGTCATCGTGATAACAGTGGGCTTTAACAGCGGAAGGGTAATGTAACAAAACTGCTTCCATTTGGTTGCGCCGTCCAATTCCGCCGCCTCATAGTATTCCTGACTGATGGAGATCATGCTGGAAAAGTATACAACGCTCCCAAAGCCGCTCCGCATCCAGAAATGTACGAAAACCAGAATGGCCGGCCAATATTTCACGGTGGTATACCATTTCACAATATCTTTTCCCAGCAGAGGAAGGATCGTCTTGTTCATCAGACCGGTATCCACGCACAAAAAAGCATATACAATATAAGTCACGATCTGAACAGAGATCAGGGAAGGCATCAGAATCGTAGTCTGATATACTTTCAGACGGCGCTTGCTGTGAATTTCGTTCATAAAAAATGCCAGCAAAATCCCCACAATAGGATTGAGTATTAAAAATGCCAGATTGTACAGCAGCGTATTTCTGATAATCAAAGGAAAATCCGTAGTCATCGTCAGAAACTTAAAATTCTGCAGACCGACAAATTCACCTCTGAAAATTCCCTCTACGAGATTGACTTTGGTAAAGGACATATACAGGCCGATCATCGGGAGGTAATTGTTAATCACCAGATAGATCAGGCCGGGCATCATAAAAATATAGAACGGCAAGTGGGCTTTGATTCTAGTTCGGAGTTTTTTATTCTTTTGCTTCATGATCCCCCTCCAGACCGCCTCCCAAGGCAGAGGCACAACGGGCTTTCTTTTCTCTGTAAGCGAACGTCAATGCGGGTAAGAAACGCATTCTTACCCGCTTCTCATTTTGAACAGCGCAAGCGCCTTTTTATTTGCTGTCTGCGAGAAAAGCATCCAGCTGGGCCTGAGCTTCGTTAATGATGTCTTCAATGCCATTGTCCAGTAAGGCCTGTCTGAATTCATTCAGCATGGAGGGTTCCAGCATGCCGGATCCGAGTCCCTGGTTATACTGGCTCACCACATTCTGGATAGCCGCGATCTGCCCCTCCACGGGAGTCGGATCAAACACAAATCCCAGTGCCTTTGAAGCGGGCGCCTTATTGAACACTTCCATTTCCTCCCACAGATTAGAGGGTGAAGGATACATGACATATTGCAGATAGTTATTGGGAAATTCAAATTTACCCCAGCTGTAATAGCCTACCGTTGCAGCATCTACCCCATCCGGATATTCGATGATATTGGGGTCGTCCGTCTTCACATAATGAACGTCCTCGATACCCCAGCACAGCAGATTGTTGACTTCCGCATCATAGTACAAAAGATCCAGCAGCATGCAGGCCCGTTCCACGTTTGCGCATTTCTTATTCACAATCCAGTTAAACCCGGTATTGGTTTTCAAAACGCCTTCCGTAACGTCCGGCATGCAGACCGAAACCATTTCCGTGCCGCAGGTCACATTCTCCTGTGACTCGATGCCGGGCTTATAGGTCGTTCCGTAACCGCCCGCAGTACCCGCGGCCACCTGCTCAGAGCCATTGAGTATGGTGGAATCATACAGCAGTCCCGCTTCCGACCAGCGCCATGCCAGGTTTACCAGTTCTTCATAAAACTGGCTGAAATACAGGCAGGAAACTTCTGAGGAAGTGACTGGATCCATCAGACCAACGCCGCTGACGCCGTCAAAGAGGTCCGTTGCATAAAGGCTTCCGTCGCTTCTTTGATTGGTGGATTCAAAAAACAGAGTGGGCCGGTTCACGGTACCATTGGTCAGAGGATGCATATCCGGATGATTTTCCTTAATTTTTTTCAGCAATTCTTCAAACTGCGCATAGGTCTTTATATCTCCGGGATTCATACCCGCCTCCTCAACCAGATCTTTGCGCATCAAATAGCAGTTGTAAGCGACCCAGTCCTTTATGGCGGGCAAGCCAAGGAGCTTACCATTGTCATAGCCGTTCTCAATAAAATCGCCCAGGGCTTCTACTGCGTGAGGCATTATATCAATATAAGGCGTCAGATCGGCAGCATACTCCTTATTGGTAGACCATCTGAACCAGCTCACGAAAATGTCGCAGGGCTCACCTGAAGAAAGCCATAGATTCATATTGGTCTGCGTATCCGTAAAGCTGCAGGGTTTGATGTGCAGGGTCACATTCAGCTTTTCCTGAAGGATTTTGTTAATGGCTTCTTCTACCATAGTGCTGTCGGGACACTCAACGCCATCGGTCTGGATCACCATGGTCAATTCGACAGGCTCACTGATATCAGGTCCACCCAAATTTTGAGTTGTTTCCTCCGCAGCAGGATCCTCCTTGCCCGGACCGGTGGCCGCAGGCTGTGTATTGGATGAATTTCCGCAGGAAATCAGGGAAAGAATCATCACGCCTGCAAGTAACATAGTAAACAGCTTTTTCATGGTCTTGTCCTCCTGACTTTTCATATTTTTTCTATGCTGTGATTCTATTGTATAAAATGATATTTCTTTTTGGTATCGACAAAAAAGCGAAGCACATGGAAAAAAACGACAGGAGAAAAGCCTGCATTCAGCAAAGCATGTTTCTCCTGTACAAAAAAGCTATATTATGCGATAAATTTGTCATTTATCCTTCCGGCGGCTGAGACGGTATTCGTTTGCGGAAATTCCTGTGCTTTTGCGGAACAGCCTGGAAAAGTAAGCATAATCCGCCATTCCCACATTCAGAGCGATAATTTTTATGGGAAGATTGGTATTTCTCAGCAGCTCCTTTGCCTTGCTCATCCTCTGTTCATTGACGTACTGTGTAAACCCCATCCCCACATTTCCTGAAAACAGATGGGAAAGATAGTCTTTGCTGATGAAAAATTTTTCCGCAATCTCCTCCCGGCTCAAAGCATTTTCCAAATGACTTCCCACATAATTCTGGATCTGTTTCAGTAAGGCAATACTATCCCCCTCCAGGGCTATAGCCATTTTCTGCTTATACCGAAGCACCGCCTCGTCAAAAAATGCCAGCAGATTTGCCGCAGAATCTGTTGCCCGGACGAAGTGATCCAGAATCCGGGCTTCCGTCATCATTTTTTCAGAGCTGCAAACAGTATCGGCAATGAGCTGCGCAATGACCACCAGGGTTCTTTTATCCAGTTTTTTGGCCGCATCCTTTTTTTGAAGAAAACCCACAATGTCCTCCCGGATCAGATTTTCCTGTCCGTCTAAAAGCCATTCCTTCCAATTCTGCACGGCCGGCATATCGCTGACAGCCAATTCCTCCTGCAGGCATTTCTCCGATCCCCTGCATTCAAAGATACCGCCGTACTGTCCCACATTTTCTTCAATCAGCCTGCTGAGATTCTGATATACGCCGGGAAGCCTGGAAAACACCTCCGGCCGGGAAACATAAACTGCCACAGTGCTGTCATTTTCCGAATGCCTGGTTGAAAGAAATTCCTCCAGCGCAGGTATAACATCACTATCCTCCAGAATCATTACGCACCGCCTGTCGGCAGTCATAAAAGCGGCAGCCAGACCAGTCCCCTCCGGAAGCGCCCCGCGCAATTCCCGGATCAGTTCATTTTCCATCCTGTGCGTAATCCAGTTATGCAACGTTTCCTTTCGCCAGAACAGCGTGGCCACGATCAATCTGTAAGAACAATCCTTTCTGAGATAGACCTGTGCATCCTCCAGAATATCCTGCATCAGGCCGGAATCATATGCCGGCCAATGCAGAAGAATTTCCCTCCAGGCCTGCTCCTTGCGCAAAGCGCCGTCCTCTCTGCGTCTGTTTTCTTCTGAATCGCTCGCCTCGGTTTTCTTCAGCAGCATCTGGTTGATCACATGAATGATGGAATCCTGCAGCCTTTCATATTCCACCGGCTGCAATATATAGTCGTAGCACCCCAGACGAATGGCCGCCTGCGCATACCGGAAAGAATCATGGCTGCTCAGAAAAACCACGCCGGTATCTCCTCCCCGTTCCTGAAGGGCTGCCGCCAGTTCCAGGCCGCTCATGCCGGGCATTTCAATATCGGTAATCAAAAGCTGTATGCGGTTCTTCTCCATGATTTCCAGTGCTTCCTTACCTGAAAAAGCAAAAAAGAGCCGAACATCTCCGACAGCCGTCCAGTCTATTCCTGCTGCAATGCCATACACCACGTCGCATTTATCGTCCACCAGTAAAATATTCATACTCTTTCCTTCTCTTCCTTTGGTTCGTCTGTAATCACAGGCAGGAGGACTTCGGCAGTTGCTCCTCCCGTTTCATTGTTGCTGATAGCCATAAAGGTTTGCCCCGCCGGATATAAAAGAGTCAGCCGGTTGTAAAGATTAGAAAGCCCTATATGGCCTTCCCTGTCGGTAAACCCCTGTTCCTTTGTCAGCAAAATATAATCTTCACTGAATCCGCATCCGTCGTCACTTATTCGAATACGAATGAATTTTTCTGTTTCCTCCCCGAAAATGCGCGCTTCGATATCTATATTGAGATTCCTGTTTTTTGCAGCCGCATGCTTTACAGAATTTTCCACAAAGGTCTGCACCAGAAGCTTGGGAACCAGCGCCGAAGCCGCATCAGGATCCACAAAAGCAGATACCTCCACATGATTTACGGCTCCCGCATTGATAATGTTCAAATAGTAGCCCACATGCTCCAGTTCCTTCTGCAACGCGGCCTTTTTTCCGCTGTCATAGGTCAGATATCGAAAATATCCTGACAGAGTTAAAACGATGGACTGCACCTTATCATACTGTTTGGTCTGTGCCAAAGCGTAGACATATTTCATCGAATTCTGATAAAAATGCGGTTCAATCTGAAGAGAAAGAAACTGTATTTCATATTGCTTACGCCGCAGTTCATTTTCATACGAATCGATCTTGAGAGTCTTGATCCTCTCAGTCATTTCGTTCAGCGTTTTATAAACGCTCAAAAACTCTTTCGGCGTACCCTGGGGAATTACAATATGCGCCTCCAGATTTCCGTCCCGGATCTTCCCGATCCCTCCTTCCAGATCGGAAAGCGGCTTCAGCACCGCTCTGGAAAGATTGCTGAAAATCCAGATATATACTGCAAAAATGGCAACGATCGTGCATTTGAGTATCCGGATTATATTTTCAAACTCCCGGGAAACCACGCCCTCTTTCACAAAAAATACCGGACGTTTCAGGCTTTGGGAATAGGAACTCACCGCCATCCAATTCTCCCGGACCAAACCCGTGGCAATATCACGCCGGGCGTTTGACAGGGACAGCGCCGCCGGCATATTTTCCAACGCTTCTACCATGACTGAATCCTCGTCGTTCAGCAGGACAATGCAGCTGTGTCCGTCCAGAAACATGGCATACTGATCCGCGATCGTTTTCGCACGTATGGCCTGACCGATCACCATGCTTGCAGTAGAAATGTTATATACCAAGTACCACTCATCCCCTATCAGGCAGGGCTCCCAGGAATAATCGGTTCCGGCCTGCGCCATGTCCATCCCTTTCAAATAATTTGTAATGTCGATCTTTTCCCCTGCGGAAAAGGATGATGTAGGAGACAGAGAGATTGCCGAGCAGTCAAAACGGGGCGTCTGCCGGCGAACATAGACTATTTCCGATATGGTGGAACGGAGTATCTGGTCATTTAAATCATCGGATATATTGGTCACGGCAAAATAGGCTTCATTTCGGTCGGATGCCCGCAGAAGATCGCTCATATGAGTGCCGGATATGTGATAAGAAACCAGTGCGGAAGAAGCGTTTCTCAAACTTTCGTCCAAAGAAACACGGCGCATATCCAGCACGCTGAGATATTGGGCGGCACTCTCATTTTCCAGCTTCCTGACAGCATAATCGGTACTATAAACCAATATGCCCAAAATAGCGATCAGGCCCAGAATAAAAGTAGAAATCCCCCATTGACGAATGGATAATCTTCTTTTCTTTGCTATGGTCAGGACTTTTTTCTCCATGTTAATCTCAGCTGTGACCCTCCGTAATCCGGTTCATGAAGCGGTCCCGCAAATAGTACGCCGCTCCTCTGCGCACCCGATCTGTAAAAAGCGAATTGTCAAACAAAACTCTGATGGGCACCTTCAGGCTCATCTGCTCCTCTTCCATGCAGACGCCTTCAATGGTTCTGTGAAGGACATCCAGCTGAATCGGAAATGCATCATGGAAAATGATACAATCCGGGTCTATCATCAGCTGAATATTATAAAACAGCTTTGCGAAATGCTGTCCGATCAGACGTACCTGCGTCAGCGCATAGTCGTTTCCGCTTTGAGCGGCCCGCAGCAGATCATCCACAGAACCTATCTCATCCGCCTTAAGCCCTGGCGCCAATCCCAGCTTCACTGCCTGATTCACGCGCATTCGAATGCTTTCCGGATAAAGCATAGCCTCAAAGCAGCCCTGTCTTCCGCAGCGGCACGGATAGCCGCTGTCATAATTTATGGTTGTATGCCCCATTTCCCCCAGCAGTCCATGGCTTCCCTTGATGATCTGTCCGTTCCGCAGATATGTTGCGCCGATGCCGCAGCTATGCGCCATCACATATACACAGGAATCAGTTTCCTCCCTCGTCATGGCAAGATAACTCGCATAACCGCTGAAATTACACATATTATCGATATAGATATCCGGATCACACCCTAAATAATCGCACAGATCCCGGGAAAGCCTCCGGTTATGCCCCCATTTGCTGTCGGCATCGCTTCCTGTAAATTCCACAAGAGTTCCGTCTGCACTGTCCACCATTCCCGATACTGCGATGGCGATTCCGTACAGCTGGCAAAGCTCCACGTTCGCCGTCTGCAGCATCATATGAATCAACTCACCAAGCTGCTTTATTATCTCCGGATAGGACAAGCGGGACAGGTCGGCAATCCGATAGTCCAGACGCCTCAGGGCAAAGTCATTCAGCTCTGCCAGCACATTGTCCGTATTCAGATAGATAAAAATGCTGTACTTATAGCCGGGCGCAATGGCATAGGAAGCGGCGCGCTTTCCGCCGTGTCTGGTAGAACTGCGCTTTTCTCCTTCTGTCACCATGCCGTCCGCCGTAAGTTTTGCCAGAATATTCTGGACTGCCGTACGGCTCAGGCGCATTTTGGCCGCGATCTCATTGATCGTCTGACTGTCTGTTTCCGAAAGGATCTGTAAAAGCTTTCTGCAGTTTTTCACCCTAAGATCCTGTGGTCTGGTTCCCTCCGCATTCATTTTTAAAACCCCGTTTCTTCCTGATAAATATTATAAAACATAGTTTCGAAATATTGTTTTAATTTTAGTCTAAACTCAAAATTATGTCAAGTTTAAGCTAATATTTTGGCATATTTTCCCTTTTTTTAGTTATAAAACATAGTTGCATTTCTATTTATTCAATGATATAATGTCGTTATTCTAAAAAAACAGGAGGAACGCCTATGTGTCACAAAATTGTTAAAGATTTTATCTGCAGTGAGTTTGACCCGGTAGTCCAGACTAAAGCAGGCAAAGTCAGGGGCTACAGGTTCAACGGGATCTACACCTTTCGTGGGATTCGCTATGCCCAAGCAGAGCGTTTTAAAATGCCGGAGCCGGCAGCATCCTGGGAAGGCATCGCAGACGCTCAGGACTACGGTCATGTCTGCCCCTGCCGTCCGGAGCATGATACGGTCGGAAATCTCGCCTTTCCGAAGCGCTATTGGCCTGCAGATGAAAACTGTCAGTACCTGAACATCTGGACAAAGCAGCTGGATTCCGATGCAAAAAGGCCTGTTGTCCTATGGCTTCATGGCGGCGGCTTTTCTTCAGGCTCCTGTATGGAACTGGAATGCTATGACGGAGAGAATATGTGCCGTTACGGCGATGTCGTACAGGTATCCCTGAATCACCGGCTCAACATTTACGGTTTCCTCGATCTGTCCGATTATGGACAGGAATATGAATGTTCCGGTATTGCAGGTATGGAAGATATCGTCATGGCGCTGCGGTGGATTCGGGAGAACATCGCCTCCTTCGGCGGAGATCCGGATAATGTGACAATCTTCGGAGAATCCGGCGGCGGCGGAAAGGTGCGCGCTCTGATGCAGATGGCTTCCGCCGACGGACTGTATCACAGGGCGATTCTGGACAGCGGGATTCTGCCCGGTCAGGAAATCACTCCCAAAGAAGAAAAGCAAAACGCCAAAGACTTCGCAAAAAGAATTGTTGATGCCGCAGGCGGTCTGGAAAAGCTTAAGGAAATGGATCATTATCACATTCAAAATCTGATTGATCAGGTGGCCGGACAGGATTTCTTTAACTGGAGTCCTGTGCCCTGTACCGGAACTTATATCGGAGAATGGTTCAATGCAGGCTTTCGAAATGAAACACTCTCAGTCCCCATGATTGCCGGCAGCGTATTTTCCGAACTTGTCCCCCGCCCTTTGCAAATCAATGACAAAAATGCTCTTTCCCGGCAGGAACGTTATCAGGCTGTCGCAGATGCCTACGGAAAAGAAGCCGCCCCCGCCATTCTGAGCGCTTTCCAAAAGGCTTACCCTGAATTTAACATTTATTATGCCTCTTTAGTGGACTGTATGGTGCGACGCCCCACGGTGGAATTTTGTATCAGACGCGTCGAAGCCGGCGGCATAAACACCTACAATTTTCTTTTCGCTCATGAAACCCAATATAAGGGAGGCCTGATCTCCACCCATGCCGACGAATTGCCCTTTGCCTTTCACAATGCAGAATATATTGGCGCTGTGTTCGCCGGGGAGCAAACCTTAAAAATTCAGGATGAAATATTTTACTCTTTCATGGCATTTGCCAAAACAGGCGATCCCAACAATGAAAAAATTACTCCCTGGAAAAAAGTCACCCCACAGGAGCACAACTGCTTCGTATTTTCAAAGGCCCCGGGCAACCGGACCGCCCATGACGAAGAGCTGATAGAACTCGTAAACCGGTATTCCAAATATGCCCAGCCCCGCTGGAACAAAAAAACAGAGTGAAAAAGGAGAAACAGATTATGATCGATGAATTGGTATTTGAAAATCCCAAAATTATTGAAGATGATTATTTCAGAGCAACGGAAACCTTCCCTGGCGTCTACAAGATTTCTCAGCCCTGGTTTCGGGAAGGTACATTGCTGTCCTTCGGATTTTTGATCGTAGGCACAGAAGCAGCAATTATGTACGATTCTATGTTCGGTTATGGAAATCTGCGGAAATTCTGCGAAAAGATCACTGACCTGCCGCTGCTCATGGTCAATTCCCATTTCCACGGCGACCACGCGGCAGGCAACTTCGACTTTGACTGCTGTTACATACATCCCTTCGATCTTCCCGGCATTTACAAAGGGTTTGCACAAACCCGAAAAGAGCTGCTCGCCCGCGCAATCGACACCTCCAAACCGGAATTTATCAGCCGTCTGAAAGCCGAAGACATGTGTCAGCCCCGCCCGATGAAAGCTTTCCCCATTTTTGACGGAGACGTATTTGACATCGGCGGCAGGGAGCTTACCGTCGTGCATGTGGGCGGCCATTCTCCCGGAAGCATCATGCTTCTTGACCCCGCCTTCCATGTGGCATATTCCGGAGATACCTGCAACAACGATACCATCGTCACCCGGGGAGATTCCATTGAGGAGTATCTGGAAGGGCTTCTCCATCTGCGCAAATACACGGATGATATTAAATATCTCTTCGGCGGCCATGAGGATTTTCCGGCCACCATTATCGACGAGGGTATTGACCTGTGCCGCCGGGTGATCGCCGGAACAGATGACCATGTCGAATATGAAGTGCCCTATCCTGGTGGAAAAATGATCAAAGCTTTATTCGGGGCCAGAATGAAATCCTTTTACCGCCGTACAGACGGCAAGGATATGAATCTGCAATACCGGCCGGACAACGTCCATTTTGCCGGAAAGAAAAAGCGGGTCATTACTGCCGACGCGCCTGACGCGATCCGCAGCTATCCGCTGGATTGATATTGTTTGATTCTTTCATTCTGTAAACAAGGCGCGGGCAGCTTCAAAAAAAAGCTGCCCGCAATTTTGCCGAAGCTTAAGCTGTGCTTCCCTGGCACAGGCCGATCCGGCGACCGCAAGGTGCCGCACTGCAATTATCGAATATCAAACACGCTCCTGACCTTCAGCCCCTCCGGCTTTCCTTTGAGAATCCTCACCCTGCGCTCTCCCGCGTTCATGTCAAAATAGTTGTCCTCCAGCAGCAGATCGTCCGCTTCGTTGGTGACCTCCACCGATCTGGCATAGGCGTTTGCACAGATCACCAGCTCATCTCCTTCCCGGCGGACACACAGCCCGGGATCTTCAAACCGAAACTGCTTGGGCGCGGTAAACAAGACGGTGCCTCCCGAGATCCGCTCTTTGCCGCGGTAACAGTCGAAGCTCACATAATTTTCGTACAGATCTGCATCCGCCATGTCCTCTTTGGGAAGCCATACCGCAGACAGCGCAGGCACGGACAGTTCTGTCTTGCCGCCCCTTAAAATCTCCGCTTTCGCATTGCGCAGCGCCCATTTCACGGTCAGCGCTGCCTCCTCCATCGTCTCATTCGCCACATTCAGATGGATGGATTTTTTTACCTCATAGGGCTGGGCGTTGGGATTGGTGTCCTGCGTCAGGATTCCCTCTTCCGCACAGGATAACAGAACCGGCGCAAAACAGCGCTTCTCATAATAGTGCAGCGCCTTCCAACGGCCGCAGTAATCGATGGACGACCAGCTCGCCACCGGCCAGCAGTCGTTTAGCTGCCACACCACGGTTCCCATACAGCGGCCCCGGTTTCTTCTGAAATGCTCCACACCATAGCGGATCGCCTCCGCCTGTAAAAGCTGTGAGGCGTACAGGACTGTGTCGAAGCTGGTGGGATACAGGAAGGTCTGTTCCATATAGTTCATAATCTTCCCGTTTGCGCTGGAATTTCTCTGATGCTTTTCCATCACATAGGAAAAAATATTCCGGTCCTCAGGCAGCGTGAAGGTTTCGCAGGTCTTCAGGGACGGGAAGGACTGAAATCCGAACTCGGAGACATAACGAAAATAGAACTTGCGGTATTCCGTGATCGGCTTGTTGCCGTGCCATACGTCCCAGTAATGGACGTCACCCCGGTTTTCGTCGTTAGGCGCGTCGAAGGCTCCTCCCGAGGACGGGCTTGCAGGCCAGTAAAAGGTATTGGGATCGTACTCCCTCACAATCCTGGGCAGGATATATTCATACATTTTCACATAATCGCTCTTCTGACTGGGCCTGTTCACCCATCCGTCCCCCTGAAGCACAAACATTTCCATCTCGTTGTTTCCGCACCACAGGCCGAGAGAAGCATGATGGCGGATGCGCTTGATATTGTCGATAAATTCCGCTGTTATGTTCTCCTCAAACTCCTCCGTCAGATTGTATACCGCACAGGCGAACATGAAGTCCTCCCACACGATCAGCCCCAGCTCGTCACAGGCGTCCCAGAAAGCGTCATAGGGATAGTTGCCGCCTCCCCAGACGCGGATGCAGTTGTAATTTGCATTTTTTGCCTGCAAAAGAAGGTCGTAGGTACGTTTGGGCGTCACTCTGGGCAGGATGTTGTCTTCGGGAATGTAATCCGCACCCATGGCAAAGATCTTCACCCCGTTTACCTCATGGCAGAACTGCTCCCCATACTGATCCTTCTCGATATGCATAGTCATGGTGCGCAGGCCGATGCGGCGCTTCCACACATCCAGTACAGTCGTGCTGCCGGACTTTTCTGTACCGGCGCTGTCCGCCTTTTGCAGCTCCACCTCCACCCGGTAAAGCGGCTGGCTTCCGTACCCGTTCGGCCACCACAGCTGCGGCTTTTCTATCACGATGCCCTCCATGGCCGCCGCATGGTCATAAATGCTCTCTTTTCCATCCGGGTCCGTCACCGTCACCCGGATGGACAGTCCTGAAAGTCTCTCATCATCCTCACCGAATCTGCGGATGAACTCCTCCGAAATCCGGTCCACATCCACGTCCAGCTTCAGCGTCACGCTTCCTTCTTCATGCTTCTGGGTGATATAGACGCTGTCGATTCTGGCGTCGTCAAAGCCGATCAGGCAAACATCCCGCCAGATGCCCGCGTCGGGGAGGCGCGGCCCCCAGTCCCAGCCGAACATGCAGTGGGCCTTTCGTAAGTGCGGGAAGCCTGCCATGGCATCGGTCGATCCCAAAATTGCCTCCTTTTCATTCGCCCTCTGAATAAACTTTGTAGGAGAATGAAGAACGACTTTCAGTTCATTTCCGTCCTCTCTCAGCAGCCCCTTTACCGGAAACTCCCAGGTGCGGTGCATGTTTTCCACATAGGCAATCCATTCTCCGTTTAAATAGAGATCCGCCACCGTATCAATGCCGTCAAAATGCAGCAGCACTTCCTTACGCGCAAGAATTTCCCCGGACACATCAAATTCCGTGATATATTCAAAATCGTCATCCATGATCCTGAGCGCCCTGAGTTCATTGTCCCGGTAGTAGGGATCTTCCATCCGTCCGTTTAAAAGCAGATCGTTATACACGCTGCCCGGCACAACTGCCGGGATATAGTCGTTTGTCCCTGCTGTGCACATTTTCCAGTTTTCATGCAGTTTCCGAATTACCATCCTGTCATTCCTCCTCTTATCCGTTCCGTGCGAACCTTGCAAGCGCTTCACTTGCTGCAAGGCAGCGCGTATGAACTCACCTGAGGTTTATTCATCCGCTTCATTTTCACATAAGTCCGATCGTCAAAGCTGATATTTCCTTCTTTTCGCCCCTTTGTAGAACGATAACTTTTATAGCAAAGCGGGTCCTTTCGCAAAAGCTCTTCCAGCGCATCCTCGCTCTCCGAAAGGCTCCCCTTCAGGAACGGATAGCCGTCCGACGCCAGCACCACCTCTGCGCCGGAGGGAACGCTTACAACCTGCGGCCTGACCTTATGTCCGTCTCCGTTTAATACAGGAAAGCCATACGGGCCCCTGGCATTCTCCAAAAATCTCTGCTTTTTTAAAAAGGGCAGGATCATCTGCCGCCCCAGATCCTCTGCAAGCAGCTGCCGCTCCGTCATGCCCTCCTCAAGCAGGCTGCAAATGGCGAGCGCCCTGGCCTCCCCCAGAATCTCATCCACCCTTTTGCGGTTATCCTGTACTGTTCCATCAATGCTGTACTGACAATCGCCGACCGCCCAGATCTGCTGCCGATATCTGCTGTAGATGACGGCGGAAGCGCACAGATAAATCTTTTGATTGTCCAGCTCATGGGCAAGGGAAAACCGCCTCATCTCCTCCTGAATCAGGCCGACCGCCTCCCTGGCGCTTTCCTGTCCGCCCAGACTTTTTAAAACCTGCGCCGCCAGCTGCGCGGAAAGCTGCCCCGCCGTCTTTTGTCCAAAGCGCGCGCCGCTTTTGCCCGTAGCCCCGTCAATGACGGCCACAAACTTATCATCTATATAAAGAAGGTCTTCATTATCCTCCTGCCTGCCGGTTTTGGACATGGTAAATTTTTCAACAATTTCCAAAAGCGCAGGCCGGTCATATTTTTCTTCCATCATAATATCACCCATCCTTTTCTTCCCAGGTGATCTCCCGCGCTTTGATCAGGGAAAATCCGCTCGCTTTCTGCCCGTCTGCCGAAGGCTTTGGCCCCATCAGCCTCCAGCAGCTTCTTTGCTCATCCGCCCTCATGGAACAGAGGATTCCCGCTTTTTCATCCGCACACAATGCTCCCACGTTGACTTCCATTCGCTGGGAAAACAATTTCTGCCCGCTTTCTGCGTCATACACAGTCACTACGGATGATCCCTCCTCCCGCAGCACCACCGCACTGCCAAGGAAAACAGCCTGGGAAAACCTGCGCCCCTGATCCTCTTTGTCCAGACCGATTTCCTGCACAATGCCATGCTTTCTGAGGGAATAAATCTGCAGCTTTTCTTCTCTGGCCGCATAAATCACCACTTTGTCCCCTTCGGAGGGTTTTCCGATCACGGCTCCGCCGACGGAAATCCGAAAAACCTTAAACGGGCTTAAGCAGATCTCATAGAGTACGAAATCGGGATCCTGATAGCCGTTTGGGCTCTCATTGACATAGAAAACAACCCGGTTATCCTTTTTAAAAATACTTTTGTTTGCGATTCCATCTTCCTCCAGCCGGAGCCCCTGATAAGTGTGACGATACACACAGCGCCGGTCCGAAAGCCGGTAAATGCAAAGCTGTTTGTCCTTCGCTCCGGCATAGACATAGGGCAGAACCAGATAAATATCCCCATTCGCAGTCACTGCCATTCTCTGAGGGATGTTCTTCGTCAGATTCCCCATGTCGAGGGCTTCCGCCTCATCCCCGATCCTCCAGCGTTCCTCCTCTGCAAGCCTGTCGGAGCCGATCCGGCAGAGTCTGATCTCCACATGGGTGAACTGACCTGCTTTGAGCCTTCTGTCCTCGAAAATCTCCCGCTCACAGGTTTCTTTCTCCGTCAGCACAAGGCCCAGCCTTCCCTGCTCCGTCATGAAGACGCGCTCCAGCCATTTATTCTCCTGGGGTGCAATCCGGGCGCGCAGGGCCAGCGTCATCGTATCGATGTTTTTCACACAATATACGCCGCTGCGGTGATTGACTCCGGTCAGATATTTTCCCCTGTAAAGAATATCGGAATCATAGCGATATTCTTTCCGATAGTCATCCTCTTCTTCCTCTTCCTTTTGTCCCGTCAGCGGATTATAACGCACCAGCGGGTTTTTCAGCGTATAATGCCATCCGTCATGAAGCATGGAATCATATAAAATTCCCGCAGCTTTCTGATGCTTTTCCCGGCTCAGCGCCTGTAAAAATTCCTGCCAGGGATAGTACTGAATCCGGTCATCCCAGTAAACGATCAGACTGTCCTCCCACCGTTCCATCCGACCTGCCCAGGACTGCATCGGCCTTGACATCTGCAGATTTGCATATCCCTGCAAATGAAACTGCTCATCCCAAACCGCTATGCTGCCGTCCGCCAGTTCAAAGATCCTGCCGCCCGCCAGGGACATACGGCTGCATGACGGCAGTTCCAGCTGTCTCTCCGATATATCAAAACTCCCGTCTTCCTTCGTCTGCACCCAAAAGATGCGCTCCTTCTGCCCATAAGCGGAGAGCTTAAAGCACAGCCTGTCGCCTTCCGACGCCGCATACAGACTTGAATGCATCAGCCCTTCGTTTTCCCACACCGCTCTGCGGCAAATCAGAGAAACAAGAGTCACCCTGCCGTTTCCCTTATCGCCCAGTATCAGATAATCTCCGGCGAATTGATGCTGCTGTCCGATATACTTATAAGGGCGCCCTCCCAACGCACCCATCTCTTTCACGTAAAAATCTGTCAGATGCTTCCGGAAAATCACTTCTCCTGCGGTGAAATCCACGACCCTGACGATCTGGCTTTCATCCTCCCTGCGCTGCTCAAAAAAGCCGTACAGATGATCTCCTGCCCCCTGAATGCTCCATCCGGCTCCGAAGCTCTCCTGTGTCCGCCACTCCTTCCCATCTCCGATCCGTTCCAGCTCCGGCAGGGAATAGAGTTCTGTCCTGTAGACACTGCCGGAATCGAAGCTCTCATACAGCACGTAGAGACGATCCTTTCGTGCCGTGCATTGCATCTTCTCCCCGCTGCCGCATTCCGGCTTAAGGACCCGCTCCTCCTTCAGCGTTTTTCTGTTGAGAATATGAATCTCTCTTCTTCGCTGCAGGACAAAACACGCATCGGCAGGATATATTTTTTCATATTTATCGGCCGCAATATACTCCCGCTGCAGCAGCGCAGCAGGCGCGGGCCGAGCGCCGGGATCGGTTCCGGGCTCATCCAGCGGCTCAAAATATGTGAGATTCAAAAAATTGCATGCCTGCGCCAGCGCATTGGCTGCGACCGGATTGGCGCTGTCGGTATACCGCTCAAGCTCCATAAAAAGCGACTGGGGATTCACGTTCAGCCGCGCTCCCGTTTTGGCGAAAAATCCCCCCATTTTCTCAAAGCCCTCAAGCCCCAGGGCCGCGCCGTCCAGAAACGCTTCCGACAGCGCCCAGGCATCCGCATAGGTCAGCACCTCCATCCACAATGCCGGATCTCTCATACTGACCGCCGCCTGCTGCCCCTCCATGCGCACCAGATGATACAAAAGCTGGACATAGTCCCTGCTTTCGTGCCCTGCCTTCGCCTTTTTGGAATATAACCCGGCCAAAAGCCGGTGAAAGCGTTCCTTCTGTTTGCCAAATACATCCAGCACAGCCAGGCGGAGGCTTTCATATAAGAAGTTGATTCTGTCCCCATCCACTGTCAGATAAGGCTCCAGCTGCCTGATCAGACCGTATACATCATCCAGAATTTCTTCCTGTGAAAGACCTTTTCCTGCTTCCGGCGCCATTTCCCCAAAAAGAAACGGATATTCTTCTGCCGGGACGCCCTCCTGGGAACAGGCCAGCGTTCCCAAAAACACCTCCGTCAGCGTATCTCCCCAGGAACCGGGTCTTCTGTGGAAATAAAGCTGCCGCATTTCCTCCCGGATTCTGGCGATCACAACACCAAAGGCCTGCCTGGGGTCGCTCCCATAGTCGGTCTGAAGCTTTTCAAGCAGTGAATCAAAGGAACCATATTGTCTGAGCTCATTCAATACGATCTTCAGATACAGCGGGTTATTGCTTCCCTTCATCCGGGTGATCATCGCAATCTGTCTGTCATCAATATCCTTCAGAAATTGTCCCAGATAGGAACGGATCATCAGCTCCTTATCGGAAGCACGGTCGAGAAATCCCATATGATGCTGCAGCATTTTTCCGGCATGTTCAAAATGCTCCAAAAAGTCCGCCTTCACACTGATAATCATCTTCACCGTCCCGGGCAGACTAGCCGGAATCCAGAACAGGGTTTCCTCTCTTTCCTTCAGTTGATCCAGTCCATCCAGAATGATCAGAAATTTCTGTTTTTCTCCCGCCTTTTCCAAAAGCTGGCCAAAAAGCTGTTTCAGTTCCTTCGCCGGCCGGTTCAGGTCTTTAGCGGAAAGCAGACCATCCTCCTTCATTTCTTCCAGCCAGGACAGGATCATCCTGTCCGAACTGCCGGAATCCGCCGTCACGCCCGCAAGACGATAATAAACCTTCTCCCCGAAACTGCGTTTTTGGATCATATCGGCCAGAAGGGATGTCTTTCCGGCTCCCGCCTCCGCCCAAAGAAGCAGCGGCCTTCTTTCTTCCCCCGATACATAATCCAGCAGTGTCTGCTCTTCCTCCGGTCTTGGTATAAAGGCACCGCATGCCTGAAACAGCGCTGCATCCTGACGTTCCAGTTCTAATTCAAGAGCGTTTAAATTCTCACGCACTGTCATATGCTCCGGAAACTCTTCTGCAATGGCTTCCCTTAGCCATTCCAGCACATGATCTTTTAAAGGAGTCCGATCCACCAGAAAATTTTCCAGTCTTCCCTGCGATAAATCTCTGCCCTGTACCGATTTCAATTCCGGTGAGATTTGCTGCGCATTCCATTCTCCGCTGTACTCATAGACCGGAAACTGCTTTTTGAGCCCTTCCTTGAACTCCTCCAGTCTCCGGTCCTTTCGCAAAAACAGACCGGAAGCGGGAGCATACAGGTTTCTGACATCCTTATCCTTTATCTGCCTGACATAAGAATTACTGCGAAAATAAAACCTGGAATGACGAACTGCCTGTCTGTCCGCCGCCAACGGATGCAACAGCGCATGAATGATTTCCAGTTCTGTCACTGAGGCGTGCCCCAGGTATTCTTCCAGACCCGGAAATTCCATAAATGTGCCGGGGTTCACATCCTGCCTTTCAGGCACCCAGCCCCTTCTCTGCCCCAGAAAGCCCAGAAAGAACGGCCTGCATTTATCAATATTTTTCAGGCACACTTCCACCACGCGCTTATTCTCCTGGGCATCCGCTTCACTGACTCCCCATCGCAGATCGATATCCATCAGCTTCAGCTTTCTCTGCGCGCACCAGATCCGAAGCTGCGGAAATGTCCGCTTAATCAGATAGTCCCTTTCCGCGTGCATGTCATTAAATGTAGAACTGATAAATACATATACGTTTTCCCATTTCATACTTTCGTTTCCCCGATTCTCCATATATGAATAAAAATATTATACCTTTGAACAAAAGGAATGTAAAGCGCCCTCCCTTCCGGCAATCAGAAGCCTCTGCAGCATACATTTTTTCTCCCGTTATTTATTCCTGAAATTTCCCTCATTTTCTTCTTGACCCGCATCTTTCGGGATGCTATAATACCTCAGATGAACAAAGGCGTTCATGAAAGAAACACTCGGATTTACGGGTGAAGTGTTCCTTTCATGGACGCTTTTTTCCTGCGGAAAATTCCCGGAGCTTTGTGTCCGCACAGGGTCTCCGGACTTTGAAGGGAGAGTTGATATACTTATGGAACAAACTGTGTACCTGCAGATGGAAGACGGTTCCTGTCTTCCCGGAAAACACTTTGGCGCGCCCCTGACGGAGGACATCGTTGCGGAAGTCGTCTTCACGACCGCGATGACAGGATATGTAGAAACGCTCACCGATCCCAGCTATTTTGGACAGATGGTGGTGCAGACCTTCCCCCTGATCGGAAATTACGGCGTCAACGCATCGGATTTTGAAAGCAAGGGCATTCACATGAGCGCCTACATCACCAGAGAATGGTGCAGGAAACCATCCAATTTCCGCAGCGAAATGGATCTGGATACATTTTTAAAACAGCAGGGCATTCCCGGCATCTACGACATCGACACGAGGTATCTCACGAAGCGCATTCGCGAACACGGCGTCATGAACGGCAGGCTCACCTTGAGCGCTCCCAACTCCGCCAGCGCTCGGGCGCTTTCGGATTGGCACATTCAGGACGCGGTCAAAAGCGTGACCTGCAGCGCACCTTATGAAATGCCTGCCGGGCTGCCCCGTTTTCATGTGGTGGTCTGGGACTTCGGCGCAAAGCAGAACATCTTAAGAAAGCTCCATGCCCTGGGCTGCAGCCTGACCGTCGTTCCCGCCACCGTCACCTGTGAAGAAATCCTCGCCCTCTCCCCGGACGGCATCATGCTGTCAAACGGTCCCGGCAATCCGAAGGAAAATCTCCCCATTGTGGAACAGCTCTCCAAACTGTGCAAAACCGGTATCCCGATTTTCGGCATCTGCTTAGGGCACCAGCTTCTGGCCCTGGCAAACGGAGCGGACACGGAGAAGTTAAAATACGGCCACCGCGGCGCAAACCAGCCGGTCAGGGACACGCTCACCGGCCGCACCTACATCACCAGCCAGAACCACGGCTATGCGGTGAAAAATGATACGCTTCCGGCGGACGCCGATTTAAGCTTTATCAACTTAAACGACGACACCTGCGAAGGCATCCGTTACAGCAGCTTCCCCGGCTTTTCCGTACAGTTTCATCCGGAGGCCTGCAGCGGCCCTCACGATTCGGAATTTTTATTCGCACAATTCATTGAACTTATGGAAAGGAGGGCAAAGCAATGCCGTTAAATCCCAATCTCAAAAAAGTGATGGTCATCGGCTCCGGCCCCATCGTCATCGGGCAGGCGGCGGAATTTGACTATGCGGGCACCCAGGCCTGCCGCGCCCTGAAAGAAGAGGGGCTGGAAGTGGTTTTAGTCAACTCCAATCCCGCCACCATCATGACAGATGCGGCCATGGCGGATCATGTCTATGTGGAACCGCTGACGCTGGATTTCTTAAAAAAGATCATCCAAAAGGAAAAGCCCGACAGCATCCTTTCCACCCTGGGAGGCCAGACCGGACTGACCCTTTCCATGCAGCTTGCCAAAGAAGGCTTTCTGGAAAAGGAAGGCGTCACGCTTCTGGGCGCCGATCCTGATACTATCGACAAAGCGGAAGACCGCCAGGTATTCAAATCCACCATGGAAGCGATCGGAGAGCCGATCATTCCGTCGGTCGTCACAAGCACTCTGGAGGGCGCTACCTCCTTTGCCCATTCTGCAGGTTATCCCGTCATCGTGCGTCCCGCCTTTACCCTTGGCGGCACCGGCGGCGGCATCGCAAAGGATGAGGCAGAGCTTAAAGAAATCGCTGCGGCAGGCCTGCGCCTTTCTCCCATCACACAGATTCTGGTGGAAAAATGTATCGCCGGATGGAAGGAAATCGAATTTGAAGTGATGCGCGACGGCGGCGGCAACGTCATCACCATCTGTTCCATGGAAAATCTGGACCCTGTGGGCATCCACACCGGGGATTCCATCGTCATCGCGCCCGCGGTCACTCTGGCCGACAGGGAATATCAGATGCTGCGCAGCGCGGCTTTACATATCATCGAAGCCATGGGCATCGAAGGGGGATGCAACGTACAGTTCGCCCTCCATCCCGAAAGCTTTGAATACGCGGTCATCGAGGTAAACCCCAGGGTTTCCCGTTCCTCCGCTCTGGCCAGCAAGGCCACAGGCTACCCGATCGCAAGGGTGGCCGCCAAAATCGCCATCGGCTACCGGATGGACGAAATCAAAAACGAAATCACAGGAAAAACAAAGGCCTGCTTTGAACCCGCCCTGGACTATGTGGTGGTCAAATTTCCCAAATGGCCCTTTGATAAATTCGTCTATGCGACGAGGAAGCTGGGCACACAGATGAAAGCCACCGGCGAGGTCATGGCCATCGGCAGGAACTTCGAGCAGGCGCTGATGAAGGCGGTCCGCGGCGCGGAGATTTCCCACGACAGCCTCATCGACGCAAAAATGCGCGCTCTGGATGATGAAGCGCTCACAGCCAGGCTGCTGGCAGAGGATGACGAACGCATCTTCGCCCTGTATGAAGCACTTTACAGAGGATTTTCCGTGGAACAGCTCCACCGCATGACCATGGTGGACGAATGGTTCCTTAACAAGATCCTGCACCTGTGCGAGCTGGAAAGGCGCCTGCAGACTGAAGAACTGACCTACAGCTTTGTCCGGGAATTAAAGCAAAACGGCTTCCCCGACAAAACCATTTCCCAAATCAGCGGCGGCAAAAAATTCCAGCATCTGCACTATGTTTATAAAATGGTGGACACCTGCGGAGCGGAGTTCTCCGCAGAAACGCCCTATTTCTACTCTACCTGCGACGAGGAGGACGAGGCGGAAAGCTTCATCGCAGAACACACCTCCGGCAAACCCGTCGTCATCGTTTTCGGCTCCGGCCCCATCCGCATCGGACAGGGCATCGAATTTGACTATGCCTCCGTCCACTGCGTCTGGGCGCTGAAAAACGCGGGTTACGAGGTCGTTATCGTCAACAACAACCCGGAAACGGTCTCCACGGACTTCAACACCGCCGACCGTCTGTATTTTGAGCCGCTGACCCCCGAAGACGTTGCCGACATCATCCGCATCGAAAAGCCCGTCGGCACCGTGATGGCATTCGGCGGTCAGACCGCCATCCGCCTGACCAAATGGCTTTCCGAAAACAACATCCCGATTCTGGGCACCCCCGCCGACTCCATCGATGCAGCGGAAGACCGCGGACGTTTTGAGGCGCTTTTAAAACAACTGCACATCCGGCAGCCCGAGGGCACCACGGTGCGCACTTCAGGCGAAGCGATTCTTGCGGCAAACCGCTTGGGGTACCCGGTACTGCTTCGCCCCAGCTACGTGCTGGGCGGTCAGAACATGATCATCGCTTTCTCCGATGCGGATGTGAAGGAATATATGGACATCATCCTTTCCCATATGGAAGGAAATCTGGTGCTGATCGACAAATACCTGATGGGCACTGAGCTTGAAGTGGATGCCATCTGTGACGGCGAAGATGTGCTGCTGCCCGGCATCATGGAGCACATCGACCGGGCGGGCATCCATTCCGGTGATTCCATCGCCGTCTATCCGGCATGGAATTTAAGTCCTGCCAAAACGGCAAAGCTGGTGGACTATTCCACCCGCCTGGCCCTCTCCCTTCATACAAAGGGACTGATCAACATTCAGTACGTCATTCATCAGGATCAGGTATATGTGATCGAAGTAAATCCCCGTTCCTCCCGGACGGTTCCCTATTTGAGCAAGGTGACGGGAATCCCCATGGTTGACATCGCCACCCGGGTCATGCTGGGCGAAAAGCTCAAAGACATGCCCTATGGCACGGGACTTTACCCTTCTTCTTCCTATACGGCGATCAAGGTCCCCGTCTTCTCCTTTGAAAAGCTGTCCGGTCTGGACACACAGCTTGGACCTGAAATGAAATCCACCGGGGAAGTGCTGGGCATCGCTCCCACCATGGAGGAAGCGCTCTACAAAGGGCTGGTGGGGGCAGGCTACCAGTTCAAACACAGCGGCGGCGTCTTCATCACCGTCCGCGATACGGACAAAGACGAAATTCCTGAAATCGCCCGCCGCTTTGCGGATCTTGGCTTCCACCTGTATGCGACGCAGGGAACAGCCAAAGTGCTTCGCAGCCACGGAATGCAGGCAACCATGGTGCACAAGATCGGGGAATCCGAACACAACACGATTTCCCTTTTGGAGAGCGGCAAGGTCAACTACATCATTTCCACCTCCAAAAAGGGACGCACACCTGCCCGCGACAGCGTAAAGGTGCGCCGCAAATCCGTGGAGCTGGGCATCCCCTGCCTCACAAGTCTGGACACGGCGGCGGCGCTTGCGGACATCATCAAGGGCGGTTTCACACCGGAAACGGCAAAACTGGTGGACATCTGCACACTCCAGAAATAAAGACAAGCGAAATGGCGGCCGACGGCCGCCATTTTTCATGCGCCTCCGACAATATGATGATCGCAGATGTCATCTCCTATGCCGCATGCCCGCGCACAAAGCGCTGGCATCGGGACGCCCGGTGCGCTATAATAACAACATGACCTGCCAAAAGAAAAGACCGCTTTTGATGGTCATCCATCACTGCCATCACAGGGGCAGCTTATGAGGAGAGAACCGATGCGAAATATCAAAGTCATCAACGACAACTGGCTGTTTTCAAAGACGGCCAAACAGCCGCCGTCAAGCCTGCCTCAGGACTGGGAGGCAGTCACCCTGCCCTACACCTGGAACGGTCGGGACGGACAGGACGGCGGAAATGATTACTACCGCGGAACATGCTTTTTTGCAAAAAAACTTTTAAAATCAGACTTCCCCGACGGAGAAGAATTTTATCTCCAGTTTGACGGCGTCAACTCCTCTGCGGAGGTTATTTTCAACGGCAAAAGCATCTGCACCCACCATGGCGGCTATTCCACCTTCCGCGCAAAGCTGACCTCCATTAAAGAAGAAAATCTGCTTGTGGTTCTGGCGGACAACGCCCCGAACGACAGGGTGTATCCCCAGCAGGCGGATTTCACCTTTTACGGCGGCATTTACAGGGATGTGACCCTGATCGGCGTCCCCCGCAGGCATTTCGATCTGGATTATTTTGGCGCTCCCGGCGTCATGATAACGCCGAAGGTAAACGGCGATGATGCTGAAGTTGAGCTGCAGGCCTTCGCCGAGGGAGAGGTGAAATTTGAGATCATCGCCGACGGACAGACCGTGGCATCCGTCACCGCTGCGGGCAAAAATCCCTCCGCTGCAGTGACGCTTCCAAACGTTCATCTCTGGAACGGCACCGCCGATCCTTACCTTTATACGCTGAAAGCTTCCCTGCTTTTTGGCGGCAGCGTCGTTGATGAAATCACCGCCCGCTTTGGCGTGCGCGACTTTCGGATCGATCCGCAAAAGGGCTTTCTTTTAAACGGAAAGGAATACCCTTTAAGGGGCGTTTCCCGCCATCAGGACAGGCCCGGAATCGGCAATGCCCTGCTTTTGGAGCACCACAGGGAAGACATCGCGCTGATCTGTGAAATGGGTGCCAACACCGTCCGCCTCGCACACTATCAGCACGCCCAGCCCTTCTATGATCTCTGCGATGAAAAGGGGCTGGTGGTGTGGGCGGAAATCCCTTATATTTCCAAACATATGCCGGATGGCCTTGAAAACACAAAATCCCAGCTGCGCGAGCTGATCCTTCAGAACTACAATCACCCTTCCATCATAACCTGGGGGCTTTCCAACGAAATCACCATGTCCGGCGCGGCGGACAAAAGCCTTCTGGACAATCACCGCATCCTCCAGAAGCTGGCCCACTCGCTGGACAGCACCAGGCCCACCACCCTCGCCGCCGTGACCATGTGCTCTCCTGACGATGAATATGTCCACCTTACCGATACCCTCGCTTATAATCATTATTTCGGCTGGTACGGCGGCAGCGTGGATATGTACGGCCCGTGGTTTGACGCATTCCATAAAAAATACCCAAATAAACCCATCGGCATCAGTGAATACGGCTGCGAGGCCTTAAACTGGCATACCTCTTCTCCGGCGCAGGGAGACTACACCGAGGAATATCAGGCATATTACCATGAAGAGCTCATCAAACAGATCATGGATCGGCCCTACCTGTGGGCGACCTACGTCTGGAATATGTTCGATTTTGCCGCCGACGCAAGAAGCGAGGGCGGGGAAGACGGCATGAATCACAAGGGACTTATGAGTTTCGACCGGAAATATAAAAAGGACAGCTTTTATGCCTACAAGGCGTGGCTGTCCTGCGAGCCCTTCGTCCACATCTGTTCCAAAAGATACGTTGACCGCACAGAGGACATAACGAAGGTGACAGTATATTCCAATCAGAACGAGGTGGAGCTTTTTGCAAACGGCAAGAGCCTTGGGAAGCAGACAAAAGGCAAATATCCCTTTTTCTGTTTCGAAGTAAAAAACGAGGGAGAAACAAAACTTCTGGCAAAAGCGGGAACATGCAGCGACCTTGCTGTAATCAAAAGGGCAGAAAAGCCCAATCCTGCATACATTCTGCAGGAGAAGGGCGATGTGCTCAACTGGTTTGAAATCGACACGCCGGCCGGCTATTATTCCATCCACGACACCATCGGCAGCATCTGGTCTACCTTCCGCGGCAAGCTCGCTCTGTTGTATATGGTTCCGACTTTGAAAAGGGCTCTGGCAGACAGTCAGCCCAAAGGGAAAAAGGGCGGTCAAATCTCAGTGGCAGGTTTTAAACTGAACAAATCCATGATACGGCTCGCGATGGGTTTTCCCCTCAAAAGGGCGCTTTCCGTCTCCGGTGCAAAACTTCCCAAAGAAGAGCTTTTGGCGCTGAACCGGAAACTGAATAAAATCAGAAAGCGCGGCTGAGCAAAGACAGCGCTCCGTAACAGACGGGAACCGCACAAACAGGGCTCAAACGCAAGCAGGGGACCGCACAAACGGCGATCCCCTGTCTTCCTGATTACTCCAGCATCTCTTTCATTTTCTCATATAAATCCATGCCCAGTTCCACACGGGAAAGCGCTTCCCCTCCTCCCAAAGCCGTCTGCGCCGCAGCCCTGCCGTCCTGCTCATATACGTAAAACACCATTTCGGAGTTGTTCTCAAAGTACACATTGATCCGGTAATATTCCTCCAGTCCGGTTATGTCCGTGCTCGGTGTGAGCGTAGATGCCGCTATACAGGCCATCACAATGTTCTGCAGCGGTCTGGCCCTTCCGCCTGCCAGGAGCGAAGTTCCCGCATTCACCTGCCCGTCTGCCCCGATGCGGAAAAGAGAATAGGAAAATCCCACAGGCTCCTGTTCTTCGTACAATTTGCCGACCGCATCCATGCACGCGGAATCTGTCCGGTAAATCCCTTCATAGGGCTTTTCCAGAAAAAAGCGTCCCCCTTTTTTATACAAATACCAGGTCAGGCGTTCTCCATCCTCCTGATTCACCGTGAGAATGTAGTAGTTTTTCCCGTCCACATCGTTCCACGCAGGCTCGTCATTCACAGAGGGCCTGTTGGTTCTTTGGCTGCCCGCCATGGCATCCAGCAATTTCCCAATCTCCTGCTCTTTATCCAACACTGCAAGACCGCCGCTCCCGTCTGCTCCTATCCGCTCCACTGCAGCGTTGATCACATTGCCGGGTGCCGGCAGCAGAATATCCGGCTGCGGATCAGTCAGAAAACAGACTGCAGCTGCAACGGCCGCCAAAACAGCTCCCAAACTGATCAGGAAAGCGGGTTTTTGATAGCACAAAATATTTTTAATCCGCGCCTTTATAGCATTTGATCCAAAGGAAAGGGGGCAATGCAGCTTTCCGTCCCTTTTCCTGCTGTCACGCAGCAAAGCTTCCGAATAAGCGATACGCTCCTCCTGCGACATTTTCTCAATCACTCTTTCATCACAGGCCAGTTCCAGATCCCTTTCAAACAGCACCCATGCCAGCCACACAAGCGGACAAAACCAGTACAAAATCACAAGAATCCATCCCAACAGCTTGATTACAGGATCCCTGTGCCGGATATGCGCCCGTTCATGGGCCAGTTCATACCGCATATCCCCATCTCCGAAGGGCACATAGATCCGGGGGAAAAATGCGCCCAGCACAAAGGGCGTTGTCACCTTCTCACTCTGCCAGACGCAGACGCCATCCGCTATACCGCTGCGGCAGATCACCGCATCCCGCAGGCGCAGCCGAAGCCTCACATAGGACAGCAGACTGTAGGCTGCCAACACAAAAATTCCCAGAATCCACAGTCCGGCTGTCACAAACAGAACGATCTGGAGGGGATTGGCGCTGGCCACGGGATTGGGCGTAAACTGTTTGGCCAGAAACGGATTCACCGCTGCGTTTAACGAGGAAATTTGGCTGTCAATCGCAGGTGTCCTCATGCGGTCTATATTCTCCGGAACCGTCTGAGCACTTGGAACCAGACTGAACGCGCTTTTCACAGAAAAGGGACATACCAGCCGGAATGCCGCCAGCCCCCACAATGTGAGCCTCAATCGCCCCGGCATCTTTTGAAAAACCAGCCGCAAAACCGCTATGGCCAGGATGAGCCAGCCCACTGCAATGCCTCTGTTACAAAAATCAATCCAGACCTGCTCCATCCTCAGCCCTCCCGCTCTGCCTCTTCTCTGCTGCGGTCGATCATCCTCTGTATTTTTGCCGCTTCTTCCTCCGTCAGCTTCCGATGCTTCGTAAACGCCGCGACGAACTGGGGCAGGGAACCGTCAAAGGTCTTTTCCACCAGCTCGTCAATTTCCGCCATCTGAACCTCCTCTTTGGAAACCAGGGAGGTAACGGTAGCATTCTCATTTTTCAGGACGCCTCTCTGCGCCAGCCGCCTGATCACGGTATAGGTCGTTCCCTTTGACCAGCCCAGGCGCTCCCTGCAAAGCTTTACAAGCTGCGTGGAATTGACCGGCTCCTGTTCCCATAAAATCTGACAAAAACGGTACTCGCTTTCAAAAACTTTCGGTGTCTGCATAGTCTCCTCCTGTCTTCGAGGTTTAATCTATTCTTCCTCTATAGAAGGAGTGTAACACGTTCTACCTTTGATGTCAATGAAATGATTTCTTACTTTCCGCTTTCCCGAAACTGCAGCGGCGTCATCCCGTAGGTTTTCTTAAACAGCCGGATGAAGTGCTCCACATTCTCATATCCCACGCTTTCGGCGATGGCCTCCACCTTCTGTCCGGAATCCTTTAACAGAATCCTTGCCTTCTTCATCCTAGCCTTTTTCACTGCGTCCTGAAAGGTCTCCCCGGTCTTCTGCCGGATATATTTTGAAAGATAGGGCGCTGAAAGATGAAAATTCTCAGCCAGTTCCTCCAGCGTCACGTCCGCATAATGGTTCTGGATGTAATTCATAATATCGATTATCCGCTCCTCCCGGCCTTCCGTGCAGTTTTCGTTTTTGGCCAGATGATTTGCCGCGGAAACCAGCGCCGCGATGGAGCTTTTGATGATGTCCTCATCAATGCCTACACCCCAGTATTTTTTTCCCTGACAGGAAATTCCCACATAGGCCGCCGCCTTTGAAGAGGAGCCTCTGGAAATGGCATGTTCCTCGTAAACCGTCAGTTCATAGCTGATACCGAAATACGCCTTGACCGCGTTGCTCACCGCATCCAGACGGCCGTTTCCGGCAGCCTCCACCACCCTGCGCTCCTTATTCTGCTCGATGGTAACGGAAGCTAAAATGCCGTCCACCTGCTTAAAATGGCACTCCGGCACGTCGAAGACTTCTCTCTGATTGATATAATGATCCTCAAAAATCTGGTGGATTTCTGCGGGCGAGAGTTCCTGATGCCTTCTGTCGGAAACGCCCTTCACCAGATACCCCACTTCCTCCTTCATCGATTCGGGCATACTGATGCCGAAGTTCTGTTTTAAAATGAAGGCCACACCGCCCTTTCCGGACTGACTGTTAATGCGGATGACATCGGATTCGTATTCCCGTCCCACATCCCTGGGATCAATGGGCAGATAGGGCACATCCCAGCGCTCGCCGCTCTTTCCTTCCGCTCTCCAGGCCATTCCCTTGGAAATCGCATCCTGATGGGAGCCTGAAAATGCGGTGAAGACCAGGTCCCCCGCATAGGGCGTGCGCTCGGAAACCTTCATGCCCGTGAGTTTTTCATAAACCTCCCTGATATGGGAAATGTCGGAAAAATCCAGCCCCGGCTCCACACCGTGGCAGACCATGTTCATGGCCACCGTCACCAGATCCACATTGCCGGTGCGCTCGCCGTTTCCAAACAGGGTCCCTTCCACTCTGTCCGCTCCTGCCAGCACGCCGAACTCCGCATCACTGATACCGCAGCCCCTGTCGTTGTGAGGATGGACGCTTAATGTGACCGCATCCCGGTATTTCAGATTTTTATGCAGATATTCCACCTGGCAGGCGAACACATGGGGCATGGCAATCTGCACGGTAGTGGGAATGTTGATGATCGCTTTGTTTTCCGGCACAGGCTGCCACACATCCAGCACCGCATTACACACCTCCAGCGCATAGTCCACCTCCGTTCCCGGAAAGCTTTCCGGGCTGTATTCAAAGGTAAAATTGCCCTCCGTTTCATCGGCGATCTGTTTTAACAGTATTGCACCGTCAACGGCCAACTGCTTTACTTCCTCCTTGCTTTTCTTAAAGACCTGCTCCCGCTGCGCGACCGACGTGGAATTATAAAGATGAATCACCGCATGGGGTGCTCCCTTCACCGCTTCGAAGGTCTTTCGGATAATGTGATCCCTCGCCTGGGTCAGCACCTGAATGGTCACGTCATCCGGAATCATATTCTTTTCAATCAGCGCGCGGACAAACTGATATTCCGTGTCGGAGGCCGCCGGGAACCCGACCTCTATTTCCTTAAAACCGATCCTGACCAGCATGTTGAAAAACTCCAGCTTTTCTTCCAGGCTCATAGGCTCCACCAGCGCCTGATTGCCGTCGCGCAGATCCACGCTGCACCAGACAGGCGCTTTTTCAATCGTGTCCTTCTTCACCCAGTCGTAGGTCACTATAGGCGGCATAAAATAGGATTTTCCGTATTTTTCTTTGATGTTCATAACATTTAACTCCCTTCTGTCTGAAACAAAAAAGCGTCTCTGATGAAACTATCCTTCTGATAATTCCATAGAGACGCAAATATACAATACTGCGCGGTACCACTCTATTTCATGACATACGTCATGCTCTCACCGGCACTGACGCCTGACGGCGTGATGCCTTTCCCCTTTCTACGGCGGGAAGCTCCGTCTGCTCCTACACAGCGCTGCAGTCCATCCTCCTGCGCACGGGAATACTTTATCTCTGCAAGTCCCCTTCTGCGCAGCTGCATTCTGCACCAGCCTTCGGGCAGCCGCTCCGAGGTCAGTTCACCTTCTGCTTTCTGACTGCCTCGCACCGCCCGGCAGTTCTCTGCTTTCCCACAGACCGCTACTACTCCTCTTCCTCGCGTTTGCCATATGCTTTTTTCGACGTTATTCATCGTAACACAGGCAAAAGGAAACGGCAAGGTGCAAATTTAATCAATTTGGTTGATTTATTTTATTCAAATTGCAAAGCATGGACTCTGTATTTTCACACAGATAAAGCTCTAGCACTCACATTTCTTTTTCAGCTCTTCCCATCTTCTGTCCACCTCCGCCTGAAACAGTCCGATCAGCTCCTCATTGCCCGGCTTGAACAGATGCTTAAAGCGCTTCTGGGACCGCAGAAAATCCTCCACAGGAAGCTTCTTTTTCGGTTCATAGCTCAAAACCCATTTGCCGTCGATCACCTCATACAGCGGCCAGTAGCAGGTGTCCACCGCAAGCTTACAGATGTTCATCAGCTCCGACGGATCATAGCCCCAGCCTCTGGGACAGGGAGACATGACGTTCAAAAACGCCGCGCCCGGCGTATAGATCGCCCGCTCCGCCTTCGTGTGCAAATCCCTGAAGTTGTTCGTAAACGTGGTCTGCGCCACATAGGGAATATGATGCTCCGCCATGATGGCCGCAAGATCTTTCCTGATCTGTACCTTACCGTTGGAAACCGTGCCCGCAGGCGTAGTGGTGGTATCCGCAAACCGGGGCGTCGCGGAGGAGCGCTGGGTTCCGGTGTTCATATAGGCGCCGTTGTCATAGCAGACATAGACCATATCGTGTCCCCGCTCCATAGCGCCGGACAGGGACTGAAAGCCGATGTCATAGGTTCCGCCATCGCCGCCAAACGTTATAAATTTAAAGTCCTCTTTGATTTTTCCCTTTTTCTTCAAAACACGGTAAGCAGTTTCCACGCCGGACAGGGTAGCTCCTGCATTTTCAAAGGCGTTGTGGATATAGCTGTCCTCATAGGCGGTATAGGGGTACATGAAGGTGGATACTTCCAGACATCCTGTGGCATTGCCCACCACCGCCTTATCTTCGGGATGCAGTGCGCGCAGTACAGCCCGCACTGTCACGGTTCCGCCGCAGCCCGCGCACATCCGGTGTCCCGGCGCCAGGCGCTCCGGCCTGCTCATCACTTCTTTATAATTATAAGCTGCTGTCTCCATGGCCTTCTCCTTCCCTGAGTCCGATATAAGCATACATATCCTTCACCGTGTGGGTCCGCGCCATCTCTTCCAGATTCGCATAGACCTTTTCAAAATCCTCCACGGTAATATCCCTGCCGCCAAGTCCGTAAAAATAGTTCACAAGCTCAGCCTGTGATTTTGCGCTGTAGAGCGCGGCCCTCACCTCTGCTCCCAGAGGACCGCCGGATGCTGCAAACATCTCCGAACGGTCCAGAACCGCCACGGCTTTTTTGTCCTTCAAGGCCGCCGCCAGCTCCTCCTCCGGGAAAGGGCGGAATACCCGAAGCTTCAGCAGGCCGACTTTCTTTCCTGTGTTTTCCCGTATCCTGTCCACAGCCGCCTTGCAGGTGCCCGCCGCAGAACCGATGATGACGATGGCATACTCCGCATCCTCCATCCGGTACTCCTCAAAAAAACCGTATTTTCTTCCGGTCATCCGCTCAAACTTCTCTGCCACCTCTAAAATCA
>Ga0129308_1000915_pt1 | contig 36417 bp, 32 predicted proteins | sample L827metagenome_FD_94440 | JGI IMG/M metagenome (GOLD analysis project Ga0129308, IMG submission 94440) | Ring-tailed lemur group fecal microbial communities from Wisconsin, USA - L827 metagenome | ecosystem: Host-associated > Mammals > Digestive system > Large intestine > Fecal | place: USA...
CGGTCCTACGACGATAACGGAACGTCCTGAGTAGTCTACACGCTTACCCAGAAGGTTCTGACGGAAACGTCCGGATTTACCTTTCAGCATATCGGAAAGAGATTTCAATGCACGGTTGCCCGGTCCTGTTACCGGACGGCCGCGACGGCCGTTGTCGATCAGGGCATCTACCGCCTCCTGGAGCATTCTCTTCTCATTTCTTACGATGATATCCGGTGCTCCCAGTTCAAGAAGTCTCTTCAAACGGTTATTTCTGTTGATAATTCTGCGGTACAGATCATTGAGGTCAGAGGTCGCAAAACGTCCGCCGTCAAGCTGTACCATCGGACGCAGATCCGGCGGAATAACCGGTATCGCAGTCATGATCATCCACTCCGGTTTGTTGCCGGATTCGCGGAAGGCTTCCACCACTTCCAGACGCTTCACGATACGCGCACGTTTCTGTCCGGTGGCATTTTCAAGACCGCTCTGCAGTTCTTCATATTCTTTATCCAGGTCAATGGCTTCCAGAAGCTCCTTAATGGCCTCCGCACCCATTCCTACGCGGAATGCATTGCCCCAGTTCTCTCTTGCTTCCTGATACTCTGCCTCGGAGAGAATCTGCTTGTTCTGCAGGTCAGTCTCCCCTTTGTCAAGTACGATATAAGATGCAAAATACAGGACTCTCTCCAGGGTTCTCGGAGACAAGTCAAGAATCAGCCCCATACGGCTGGGAATTCCTTTAAAATACCAAATGTGGGAAACCGGAGCTGCCAGGGAAATATGTCCCATACGCTCACGGCGCACGCTGGATTTGGTAACCTCAACGCCACATCTGTCACAAACAACGCCTTTGTAACGAATCTTCTTGTATTTACCACAATGGCATTCCCAGTCCTTGCTCGGTCCGAAGATTCTCTCACAGTAGAGACCGTCCCGTTCCGGTTTCAGGGTTCTGTAATTGATAGTTTCCGGTTTGGTCACCTCACCGCGGGACCATTCCATAATCTTTTCCGGAGACGCCAGACCAATCTTAATCGCATCGAAAGTCATCGGCTGATACGTTGCTTCGTTTTTATTCTCTGTCATATCGGCATCCTCCCTATTCTAAGTCCATATCGTCGTCATCATAGTCCTGCACATCGCCGTCGTCGTACCCGTCATCCTCAAAATCCAGGTCATCCTCATCCGGCTCTTCTTCTATATCCACCAGCTCGCCGTCCTCGAACTCCTGCTGGCTGTATCCGTGCTTACCATAGTCTTCATGATCCTGATATCTTCTGTCGCCTTCGATAATGTGGTTCAGATTGGTATCACCGTAATCTGCACTCTCCATAATCTCAACTTCCGTATTATCATCACGCAGCACACGCACATCCAGACCCAGGGACTGGAGCTCTTTGAGAAGCACCTTAAAGGACTCCGGAATACCAGGCTCCGGAATGTTCTCGCCCTTGATGATCGCTTCGTAGGTCTTCACACGTCCCACAACGTCATCAGACTTCATGGTCAGGATCTCCTGCAGGGTATAGGATGCACCGTATGCTTCCAGTGCCCATACCTCCATCTCTCCGAAACGCTGTCCGCCGAACTGGGCTTTACCACCCAGAGGCTGCTGTGTAACCAGAGAGTACGGACCGGTTGAACGTGCGTGGATCTTATCGTCTACCAGATGATGCAGCTTCAGATAATGCATGTGTCCAATCGTTACCGGACTGTCAAAATACTCACCGGTACGTCCGTCACGCAGGCGAACTTTACCGTCTCTCGAAATCGGCACGCCCTTCCAGAGTTCTCTGTGGTCTCTGTTCTCATAGAGGTATTCCATAACCTCCGGCAGAAGCTCTGCTTTGTGCTTCGCCTCAAACTCTTCCCATGACAGGTTGACATAGTCATTTGCCAGGTCAAGAGTATCCATAATATCATTCTCATTTGCACCGTCGAATACCGGCGTTGCAACGTTAAATCCAAGTGCTTTTGCGGCAAGGCTTAAGTGAATCTCAAGTACCTGTCCGATATTCATACGGGAAGGTACGCCCAGCGGGTTCAGCACGATGTCAAGCGGGCGTCCGTTCGGAAGGAACGGCATATCCTCTACCGGAAGCACACGGGAAACAACACCCTTGTTACCATGACGTCCGGCCATCTTGTCACCTACAGAAATCTTTCTCTTCTGTGCAATGTAGATACGTACTGCCTGATTCACTCCCGGAGACAGCTCATCTCCATTTTCTCTGGTAAATACCTTTGCCTCCACAACGATACCGTACTCACCATGGGGAACCTTAAGAGATGTATCTCTTACCTCACGCGCCTTCTCACCGAAGATCGCACGGAGCAGTCTCTCCTCCGCGGTCAGCTCGGTCTCTCCCTTCGGGGTAACCATACCAACCAGGATATCTCCGGCACGTACCTCTGCACCGATACGGATGATACCTCTCTCATCCAGATCCTTCAGCGCGTCATCACCCACACCCGGGATATCTCGGGTGATCTCTTCCGGTCCCAGCTTGGTATCACGGGACTCTGCTTCATATTCCTCAATGTGTACGGAAGTGTAAACATCTTCCTGTACCAGTCTCTCACTCAGAAGTACCGCGTCCTCATAGTTGTAACCTTCCCAGGTCATGAATCCGATCAGCGGGTTCTTGCCCAGAGCCATCTCTCCGTTGGAGGTAGACGGTCCGTCTGCGATTACCTGTCCTTCTTCTACACGCTCGCCCTTCACTACGATTGGTCTCTGGTTGTAGCAGTTGCTCTGGTTACTTCTAAGGAACTTGGTCAGTTTATAAGATTTTCTTGTCTTGTCATCCTGCTTGATCACAATCTCAGAGGATGTGGATCGCTCTACCACACCGCCCTGCTCTGCAACGATGCAGACACCGGAGTCCACTGCAGACTTCACTTCCATACCGGTTCCTACCACAGGAGCCTCGGTCATCAGAAGCGGCACTGCCTGACGCTGCATGTTTGATCCCATCAGCGCACGGTTCGCGTCGTCGTTCTCCAGGAACGGGATGAGGGCTGTCGCTACCGAGAACACCATCTTCGGGGAAACGTCCATGTAATCGAACATACTTCTCTCGTATTCCTGTGTCTCTTCGCGGTAACGTCCGGATACGTTCTTACGGATGAAATGTCCTTCCGCATCCAGTGCCTCGTTCGCCTGTGCTACATGGTAATTATCCTCTTCATCCGCGGTCATATAGACTACTTCGTCGGTAACCACCGGATTCTTCGGATCCGTTTTATCTATCTTGCGGTACGGAGCCTCCACGAATCCGTACTCGTTAATTCTCGCATAACACGCCAGTGAGTTGATAAGACCGATGTTCGGTCCCTCAGGAGTCTCGATCGGGCACATTCTTCCGTAGTGGGAATAATGTACGTCACGGACCTCAAATCCGGCTCTCTCACGCGACAGACCGCCCGGTCCAAGCGCGGACAGACGTCTCTTGTGGGTCAGCTCACCCAGCGGATTGTTCTGATCCATGAACTGGGACAGCTGAGAAGAACCAAAGAACTCCTTCACTGCCGCAGTTACCGGCTTGATATTGATCAGAGACTGCGGAGAGATTCCTTCCAGATCCTGGGTGGTCATTCTCTCACGTACTACTCTCTCCAATCTGGACAGACCAATTCTATACTGGTTCTGCAGAAGCTCTCCTACAGAACGGATACGACGGTTGCCCAAATGGTCGATATCGTCATCATTTCCCATGCCATATTCCAGATGCATGTTATAGTTAATGGAAGCAAAAATATCTTCCTTGGTAATGTGCTTCGGAATCAGCTCATGAATATTTCTGCGGATCGCGTCTTTCATCTCATCGATGTCGCCGCCGGTCTCTTCCAGGATGGATGCCAGCGCCGGATAATATACCAGCTCAGTCACGCCTACTTCCTTCGGATCGATTCCCAAAACTTCCTGCAGATCTACCATCATGCTTGAAAGCACTTTGATATTACGTTCGCCTTCTTCTCTCTCAATCCATACAAACGGAACTGCCGCATTCTGGATCGCGTCAGCCAGCTCTCTTGTAACCTTCGTTCCCTTTTCAGCCACAACCTCTCCGGTCACGGTGCTCACCACATCATCCGCCAGCACCTGTCCGCAGATACGGTTTCTGAGAAGAAGCTTCTTATTAAATTTATAACGTCCTACCTTGGCAAGATCATAACGTCTCGGGTCAAAGAACATGCTGGTGATCAAGCTCTCCGCACTGTCCACCGCCAGCGGCTCACCCGGACGGATCTTCTTATACAGTTCCAAAAGTCCTTCCTGATAGTTCTCGGCGGTGTCCTTAGAGAAACTCGCCAAAATCTTCGGTTCCTCACCGAAGAGCTCCAGAATCTCCGCATTAGTGCCCACACCAAGCGCACGGATCAAAACCGTGATCGGCACCTTCCTTGTTCTGTCAACTCTTACATAGAAAACGTCATTGGAGTCTGTCTCGTATTCCAGCCATGCGCCGCGGTTCGGAATAACTGTACAGGAATATAATTCTTTACCAATCTTATCATGCGTGATCGCATAATAAATACCGGGCGAACGTACCAGCTGACTTACGATAACACGCTCCGCACCATTGATCACGAAGGTGCCTGTCTTGGTCATCAGAGGCAAATCACCCATGAATATCTCATGCTCGTTAATCTCATCTGTTTCTTTATTACGAAGTCTCACGCGCACCTTAAGCGGGGCTGCGTATGTCGCATCCCTCTTCTTGCACTCGTCGATCGAGTACTTCACCTCGTCTTCGCACAATTTAAAATCCACAAAATCCAGACTCAGATTACCGCTGTAATCGGTGATCGGCGAAATGTCATCAAACACTTCATTTAATCCTTTGTCCAGAAACCACTGGTAGGAATCCTTCTGAACTTCGATCAAGTTCGGCATTTGGAGCACTTCTTTTTGTCTGGAATAACTCATGCGCATGCTTTTTCCGGTTGTGATGGGACGAATTCTGTTTTTCTCCATTGACGTTTCACTCCTTATATAATTAATTTTCGGGTTATCTCCGCCTATCATTAGGGCGCACTTATGGCGTAAGTTTCCACAATAGCGCATTTTTTAGTTTAGCACAGACATTTCCAGCTTGTCAAGGACTTTTTCCAGAAGTTTATTCATCCGTATTCATCTCTAATACAAGAACTGCTTCAGCTTTTCTTTATTCGCCTCTATATCAATCTCCAATACTTCCATTCCCTGATACGTAATCCCCTGATAGGTTCCGTCCGCCGGCACACTCATCTGCTGCACCGTCAGATCATCGATTGAAAGAACCTTAGTAGCCATGTCTGTAATCTCTGAGACGCTCATATTCGTCTGTACCTGGGTCATGCAAAAATTAATAAGCGGCAATAGCGTCGTCGGGTCTTTCTTCTGAAGAACCTTCTTATAAATACCATAAACTACGCTTCTCTGACGTCTGGTCCGCCCAAAGTCATTATCCAGAGAGCGATTTCTCGCATGTGCCAGGGCCTGCGCTCCGGTCAGAGTCACTGTCCCCTCCTGAATATTCGGCATTCCATGCTGGCGGTAATACTCAGCTTCTTCCGCAGAAAGATGAACCTCTATGCCTCCCAGTTCATCGACTACACTCACCATATTCTCGAAATTAATGATCACATAATCCTGAATATCGAGATCATACACCTTGTTGATCGTATTGATCGTAAGGCCCACACCGCCATACGCGTAAGTATGTCCCAGCCTGCTCTTCCCATGTCCGTCAATCTCCACCAGGGAGTCACGCAGAAAAGAAACCGTCGTAGCCTTCTTCTGTGTGTTATTAAAAGAAACCATCATCATACTGTCCGAACGTCCCATATCAGATTCCGGGTCACGGGAGTCCGTACCTACCAAAAGCACATTATATACCTCTTCATCCTGGGGCTCCTCCCGGGCAATGGCAACCTGCTCCGCAGTCGGATCCACATCATCCGGATCCACCACATCCACCATACCCTCGTGAAGCTTCCATACAATAGAACCGTAGATTCCGACAACCATCAAAATCAGCATGGCAAAAACAAGTAAAATAATCTTCTTTTTCTTATGCCGCTTAAAAAACCTCATCGAATCTGCCTCCCTTAATCCTTAATCACACGTCCCGATGTATCTTCCTGATCTCTCGCCCCCAAATAACGGCTGTAATTGCCATAATGACTATATCCGCCATACCTATAACCATATCCATAGCCAGTACTCCGGGCCGTCTTATCTGCATTAAATGTATATCCGATAATATCAATCCCACTCATGCCAAGCGCCCGAACTCCCTCTCGGATCTGCCGTAATTTTGCGCAATCATATTTCACTATATACAATGCTGCATCCACATACTTCGCAAGTGCCGGCGCATCCGCCAGAAGTTCAGACGGGGCCGTATCCAGAATCACAACATCTGCCCTCTTCTCCAGGCACCGGATCAGCCTTCCCATAGCCTTTGTCCCCAAAAGTCTGGAAGCTTTGTCATTCGGCTCACCGCCATATAAAATCTCCAGACTTCCATTCGGCATCTCCACCTTCGACAATGCCTGCTCAATCTCTACCTCTCCCCGCAGAACTGCCCCGAATCCAGGATGCTCTTCCGTATCATTCATCGCCGACGCCAACGACGGATTTCTCGGATCGCAGTCAACCAGAATCACTTTCTGGCCCTGTCTCGCAATCGCAATCGCCAAATTCGCAGTCAGAGTAGTTTTCCCTTCTCCCGGAACCGAGCTGGTGACAAGCAGAGATCGATAGTCATTTTGCTCCATCGCTTTTGTCACCTTGATCCGCAGCCTTCGGACTGCCTCCAGATATCCCTGCGGCACACGCTCATTCATCAGACTCAGACTGTTGCCGGTATTTTTCTTCTTACGCTTCTTTTCCTGAACAAACGGAACGGCTCCCAAATCCTCCAGATTCACATTTTTCTTCAATTCTTTCCTGGATTTTACCGTCCTTCGCGTCACAATATACAACGCCATGATCACACATCCAATGGCAGCTCCCTTCAAAGCTCCCCGTCGGTAGGAGCCCCGGATCACCGTATCCCGGGCCGTATCCGTCGGAATCCCTGTCTCGTCCAAAATATCCAGCTTCGTCTCTCCGATTACAAACTGGGCAACCTTCGGATAATTATTAATCACAGACTGTAGAATATTATATGCAAGCTGCGGGTCATTCGCTGAAACAGATACCGTAAACAGATTCGTCCCCGCATCAGCCTCCGCCCAAATGCTGCCCGGAACTCCGTCCGTACCCATCTCCTCCGCTATCACATCCTGGAGGACACCACTCGTCAGTATATGCGGAAACACCTCCGCCATCTGCTTAGCCGACTGTGTATTAATATATCCCGCACTTTTCCCTGCCGTTCTCACGGACATGGTAGCAGATGCCACATAACTCGGCTGGTACGTTGAGCTCACAGAAAAATATGACTGAATCGCAAATATTACCGCAAGACCTATTACAAGCCACCAGAATTTTCGGATTCCCTGATAGACATCCCTCATGATAGCTATCAAATCAATTTTTTCCGGTCCATCCGTTCTCTTATCGACTCTTTCTCTATACTCACTCATTCTTAGTCATTCCTTCTGCTCTTTGCATAATTTCCATATTTACCATATTTGCCGTATTTGCCATATCCCCCGCCAATCGGTACGGATGAAAGAGATCTGACTCCGTTCAGGACCACTCCCAGCACCTTCGACTTCTGTTCCCGAAATGCGTCCAGAATATCATTGACGTCCTCAGCCAGCATATAATTCTGTTTCACTACCAGCATCACTGCATCCGCATAGCCTGCCAGTATTTCCGAATCACCTGCCACCCCCGCCGGCGGAGAATCAACAATCACATAATCCACTGTCTTCCGGCACACATCAAGCAGTCTCTCCATCCGGTCGGAGTTCAGGATTTCCGTTGAAGAAGAATAGCAATTCCGCCCTATGATCAGTCCAAGTCCCGGAATTCCGCTTTTCATCACTATATCATTCAGCTTTCCCTCACCTTTCAGGAACTCTCCGAGTTCATTCTCCGGTTCCGGCTTGACACCAAAAATCAAAAATTGAGATGCTCTTCTCAAATCTCCGTCAATCAGCATCACCTTTTTGGACTGCTCAGCCAGGGTAATCGCCAGATTCGCCGCCACCGTAGACTTGCCTTCATTCTCAGAAACACTGGTCACCACGATGACCTGCCGTTTTTCTTTGGCCATCTGATATTCCACTCTGGTGGCCAGCTTTTTATACCCTTCCACGAATCCAAACCCTGCTACCGGGTCATTTACCAAAAGCGCCTTCTTTTCGCGTCTCAGTATGTCATGCAGCGTCTTATACTTACTCTCATACGCGATCACGCCAAGATTCCTCGCATCAAGCTTCTGTTCTATCTCGTCTTCCTGTTTCACCGTATCTTTCAAATACGACATAATCCCGAACAGAACGATCAGCAACAAGCCCCCGCATGCAAACCCCTTTTTCACTATATCACGGTTATTTAGCGGGTTATCTGCCACAAGCGGCACCTTCGGTTCCTCCAGGACATCCATCACGGCATCTCCCATCGTATAGTATGAGACGCTGGAATAATTCTCCATAATCCCCCGGATCAGATCAATCGCCTCTCTGGGCGTATTCTCTGTGACCTTAAGCACCAACAGATTTGTTCCTTCCAAAACTTCCGTCGTAATCTGGGCATCCTGAAGATCAATATCCAGAACCTCGCTCATTTTCTTCCTCATAGCACTGCTCTGGATAATCCGTTCAAACATCTGTGCCATCTCATTCGCAGAGCTCAAATTACTAAGCGCATTGGAATCCCCTTTCGACGCCACTACAAAAGTCGCCGAAGTCGAATACTGCGGGACATAACGCACATTCATCACTACATAAGCCAGCATTGCCGTTGCCGCCGCCCCCAGGATGATCACCCACAAATTCGAAAGAAGGTCGCTTACCATCGTAAACGGCTCAATCTTCATCAGTTCCAAATCCTGTATCTCTTCTCTATCCTTTTCCATCACGCTACTCCTCTACTACCACATACAGCTTTGTCACCGCGGTTCCTCCGTTTTTTGAAGTATATGAATACTCTACAGTATACACTCCGGCCTGCGAATAGTCCACATTGGACTGAATGCTAATATCGTCCGCACCGACATCCGTATTTGCCCCGCCTTCTTCAAACAAATACTCTGCGTTGCCGCGTTCTACTCCAATCAAGTAAGCTCCCGGGTCAATCTCTGTTCCCACTGCCGTATATGCAATATACTCTGACAGCATCGGATAAAACTTATCGATCTCATATCGGTCAGTGTTATCCGTCACCACCACATCCACCTGCACAGAGCAGACATCACCGGCGCTGTTGCTCACCTGCAGCGTGACCGGATATTCTCCCGGCTCATATCTGTAAAAATCATCCCCCAATGTCGTCCGCACCTGATTCGTCAAGTCCCCGTCCAGGCAATCCTCAGCCGTGACATTCTCCAGCAGATTCACACCGGACATCTCACTCGCCGAATACCGCAGTGCCTTTGTCAAATGAATCTTCGGCGGCACATAATCTGTATAAACCAAAGTCCGCTGTGCAGTCCCCGCATGATTCGCTTTATCAAAAACAATATAATCAACCGTTCTCTTCCCTTTTTCTATAAAATGCGACATAGATGAAATCCGGACCTGCCCTGTAATATTGCCGTCTTTGTCATCTTTTGCCGTAACTCCCTTCAGTATTATATCTTCACCATCTCCCACACTTGCCGAAACAGTATCCTCATCACAGGTGATCACCGGCGGAGTATGATCTTCCACCATGCGCGACTTTCCAAAATATACCGCAAACACCACACACGACAATACAAAATACAAACAAACTGCAATTCTTAATCTTCTCATTGTCTCTGCCTTTCCTGATTAATCTATCTCTTCAAATGACAACAGCTTAAATCGTATCGTCATCTGGTTCTCACAGATCCTCCTTGGATTCTCCTCGAAAAGTATCTTCAGATATCTTTCCGGATACTCCTCCTTCAGTTCCTCATAGACATCCTGCATATAAGGGGTCCGCATCACCGGGCCATGCGCATCACTGGCGATCGCCGAGACCAGATTATGATCCATCATACGGTACGCCGCCATTCTGGCATGCCTTCCAAATCTTCCCGCAAAACTCCCCTTATTAATCTGAATCAGATATCCATTTTTTCTCCACTCATACGCGATTTGCGGATCATCCTGGATAAATTCATATCTTTCCGCATGTGCGATAACCGGTCTTGCCCCAACGCCCCGCACTCTCTTCAATACATCATCTGCGAAATCCGGATCTTCATCAAACGCAAACTCAATCAAAATGTAACGGCTTTGATTCAGAGGCATGATCTTCCCTTCCACGATAAGCTCCGGCAAATCTGAGGTGGCAAACACCTCAATCCCGGGACAAAGCCGGACCGCGATTCCTTCCCGCTTGATCGCAGCTTCCGCTTTGCGAAACACTTCGACATAGCTTTCACTGAAATAATTGGCATACATCCCCGGAACATTACAATGCGGAGTCACAATTATCGTATGGGTCCCGCTCTCCTGCGCGATCTGCGCCATATCAAGCGTATCATATATATCCTCGGCGCCATCATCCAGCCCCGGGAGAATATGCATGTGTATATCTATCATCTTATCATCCTTTAACCCTCTATAATGTCATAATACCTGAAGCTTCCAAAGCCATGCTTCGTCTTCTGATATCATCATATTGTATCACACTCCCAAACACACTATCAAGTACTACCAGGCAAACAACACAATCTTAAAAATCCATGGCCATCCTACTCGCTTCTTCCTCGTCAAGTTCCGTCACCCTGGTATTCATAACCCTATACACTCTCTGACACATATTCAGCACGCTTGGCCGATGTGTAGTGACAATACACGTCTTATTCGGTTTCTGCTCAATAATATTTCTAAGAACTCTGCGTTCTGTGGTGACATCCAGGGCTGACGTCGCCTCGTCCAGAAGCAAGATCGGCGCATCCCGAAGCACCGCCCTGGCAATGGCAATACGCTGAGCCTGTCCTTCCGAAACCCCGCGCCCGCGCTCGCCCATGCTGCTGTGAATGGTATCCGGCATCAGCTTCACAAAATCCCACGCACAGGAAATCTTCAGCGCCTCGACGATCTCCTCATCCGTCGCATCCTCCTTCACCACACGCATATTTTCTGCGATCGTACCGGAGAGAATCGTATTTCCCTGAGGAACATACGCAAAAAGATGACGGGTCTCCGCATTCATCGGTACCTCATCTCCTCCGGAGCTCACCATGACTGTCTGCCCCTTCTCCGGACGGATAAGTCCCAGGATCAACCGGATCATAGTCGTCTTGCCCTCTCCCGACGGTCCCACCAACGCCACGATCTCACCCGGACACGCTTGAAACGAGGATTCCGTGATCACTCTCGTCCCTTCTATATAAGAAAAATCCACGTTCTTCATCCGAACCTCAAAACCGTCCGCCGCCAACGCGTCTAACCGTGCACTCTCAGGGATATGCACTTCCTTCGGAAGCTCCACCAGCTCCCTGATACGGTGTGCAGAAACGGAACTATTCAAAAATGACGGAATAATCGATACCACATTATTAAAGGCCCCCGACAAATTGCTTCTCTGCTGCAAAAACAATGTCATGGTTCCATAAGTGATATCCCCCGTCCACAACCGGAAAAGACAATAGCCGAACGCCAGAAACTGCACCATAGTGCCCAGAATCGTCATAAGAACATTCGTTTTAATAGAAAACATATTATATTTTAGGCTGATGTCTTTATATTTTCTCTGCCACCAGCGCATCTTTCCACTGTAGTATGGCGCAACACCAAAGGATTTGATCGTATCAAAGTTATAGAATGTCTCTACCTCGAACGTCATCATCTGGCTGCTCATTTCCCTCACCTTTTTATTGTAATCCCGCTGCTTCTTAATCAGGAACCGGGACATCACCAGCATAAAAGGTGCACTTGCAAATGCGATCAGCGCCATAATCACATCATAATGCATGATCACAAAAAACGTTGCGGCAAAATTATAGACCGCAATCACGATATTCGGGAGCCAGTTGATCGCATTCGCGCTGACTGTCCCGATATCTCCGTTAAAGCGGTTTAAAATATCTCCGTTTGAATATTTGTTAATTGCCAGCCAGTCTGCATCTATGATCTTGTCAAAAATATCTGCCTGAATGTCATTATTAATATAAATACTCAGCTTTGCAGAAATCCTGCTGATCACATTGTTAAATACCAGGCCAAATACAGTAGTCCCTACCATAAGCGCGATCATACTGACGAGCCGATCCATCTTATAACCGGTGATAATGTCGATTAGATATCTACTCGCCACACTGCTTGCCAGTCCCAGAGACGTACTGACAATGCCCAGTACGACATAGAAAACGATCGCCCATTTATATTTTACACTATAGCTGAAAATCCACTTCCAGTCGTCAATGATTTCCGAAAAAGTACCATCCTTCCAGCGTCCAATCAGAATATCCAGGGATTCGAATGATATTCCCTGATGTTTCTCATTATTATTCCCGTTCTGTTCCATTCTTCCACTCCACACAATGTCAATCTACAAACCGCAGGCTAATCATCTTTTTTCAATGATTCCATATTTTTTCAACAATTTCACTCTTTGTCTTCCAGCCTCCACCGCCCCGGCCATTCCTCTTCCACGCATTTCCTTCTTATACGCAATCATCCTTTGCACCCATGCTGCCGGAAGCAGCCACTTCTTTCTAAGCAAATACGGATACTGTCTTCTCATATATTCCGCACTGGGAAACAAAGCTGCCACAACCCCCAAGCGCCTTTGTCCGCTCTGATTCGATGCTTCCAAGGTTATATTTGCACTGTGAAGCCTTTCTTCACTTCGTTTTCCGAATACTCCGCTATCCATGATATCGTCCAGAAGCCCCCGGGAATCCAGCATAGCCTTACCCGGTCTTCTGAGATGGGCCTTATCCCAGGAAAATCCAAGATACCGCTCGCCTATATCGAACAAATTCATCCAGAAAACATACATTTTCTGCCGTTTTGTTCGTCTTCTGATTTCATTCCAGTCAATGACCTCTCCATGCTTCTCCGCAAACAATATCATATCGCATAACTGGCGGACTCCAAATCCACTATGCAAAAAATGCTTCAATCCGTGGCACAGCAAATACAGCATATGCTGAGTTTCATCCAACGTATGAATCTCGACTCCCTGAATCTTCTGCGTTATATGACGTTCAAAAACCTGCGGAAATTCCCGGTTCAGGCGCCCATAAGAGCCTGACTCCTCCGGAAATAACGACAGGTGTATTTCCAGCCGCATCCGATTCCTTGGGTTATAGTAAGCGATTTCGTGCGCCGTCTGTATATCGCCTTCAAACCACTGTCGAACAAACCCCTGCTGCTGCAGAAATAAATCCAGCTTCGAGAATTCTTCCCGTTTTATCAGAATGTCCTCATCACCGGAATTACGATAATCAGGAAGCCTGTACATGTTCCGGCAGATAATTCCCTTCACCACCAACGGCGTCACATCTATATTCAACATTCCTTGGTAAAGCTTCAAAAATGTACTCGTATTCTGCACCTGCTCAATAACCTGATATTGCACCCGAGTCTTATATTCCCTCTGCATCTGCACGGGAATACGTCGAAACGACTCCTCATTCCATACCGTCTCGTAAACCATCGGTAATATGGCATGCTCCTGAGCCAGTCGCATAACGCTCTCCCAATCTTCACCCTTTATTCCCTCAATATCCGAAAGAACATATTCCGGACGAATAGCCTTTCTCAATATTTCCAATAAAACTTCCTGAATCTCCATCACATTCTGCCTCATCCGTTATCACTGTCAAAAATATACCAAGTTAAATATAGCAAAAACACATGAGCTTTACAAGAAATAACGACCAACAATTTCAATCTTAAGAACTATTCTCAACAAAAAAAGCTTTTCGGTTATACCCAAAAAGCTTTTTTCGCATTCTCATATCAACTATTACTTATTCATGATTTGATCAGCGGTTCTAATTTTTCATACAATACATCAACCGCTTCCATTTCAGGTGTACAGGATAATCTGATAACAGGTACTGATTCCAAAAAATCATCGTATAAATCCATCGCACGTTCTGTCATATCCACATCCCAATTTGGGTACTGTACATGGGGAAACAATAGCGAAAAAGCCTCAAATCCTTGAATACAATGGGCTTTATTTTTCGTTCCCCGCTCAAGCACTACGATAGCCGTAAGCGGAACACTGCGGTTAATCTGCTCCCCGCTGGTTCCCGACCAGGGAATCCCGAACCCTGTCCAGACACCATCCTTTTTGTAACAGCTGGCTCTGTCACCGTTAATGATAAGCGCATTCTTGCCATCACGCCACATCCGTGCATGTGTAGTCTTTCCAGTGCCGGAAGGAGCGGAAATGATAATGCCCTTCCCCTCATATTCCATCAATACTCCATGGAAAGTTAAGACACTCTTTTTTATAAATGCATAAGATATTATATTTCCAAGAGATTCGAATGCTACCCATCCAGAGGTCCCAGTGCAATCTGTAACCAGCTGAATCTGATCCCATTCTTTGTTCACATCATATTCCAGTAAAATCTCTTTAGATTGGAATCGTTCCAAACGCCATATCGTCCCACCATTCACGCTGACAAAAACCTGATTATTGAAGAAACCTGATTTTTCATTAACAACTTTCTTTTGCTCAATAAATTTCTCATTTCCCGAAAATTTTCTGCCATATATGTTCAAATCTGGCGTTGTTTTTGAAGATAGTTCATTTCTATATGAATCCGCTTTCCACTTCCATGAACATCCCAATATTCCCGATTCAAAACCGCAAAACCTACAAAGCCAACAGCCTAATCTTAACTCCATGTAGGATCCGGCTCAACCGGGAAAGCTGCTCCCTCTCCCTTAAATGGGTTCCCACTTGATCCGCCAGAGTTCGTTAATGCATTATACATTTCGGTATACTTCGGATCATTCTCTGGCAAAGGTGCAGAAGTCATCTGTCCATTCTGATCTTTATAATGGTATGTCACGTTTGTTAAATTCAAACTGCAATTTCCACTGCCAATCTGGAAACTTACATATCCCGCTCCATCTGTATCATAGAACCAACTCATAGAAGTTCCAGCTCCACCCCAGCAAGTATTTGCAACTGCTTTGTCACTGCGAACTTCCTCAAAATTCATTTCCGGTTTTTCATAAACCTTTTTCATTTTAATCTCCTCCTCTTATTCTTTTAATAATTGCTTTACTATATATGTATCTCGGCACACATATTCCGGGCAACCGCCAAGATCACCAGTCTCTGCATAACGAGAAGCATAACAACATTGACACAAATCTGCCATCTGACAGCTTTTACATTTTTCACTGATCGGGGTGAGTTTTACCTGAGAAGGATACTTCTCCCACGCTTCAGCGAATCCTAGAGAGAGAGCATCGGTTGAGAAAACGCCCAACATTTGGCACCCCAATAACTTTCCATCCCAGGAAATAGTGTAGGAATGCATCCCTGCATTACAGCCCAGAAGCGACAATCGCTCTCGTTCCTTTTGTCCCTCCGGCACCACAGCTCTTTCCAAGCAGACGTTTTTCTCATCATATTCATCACCCAGATAGGATTTTATGATGTTCGTGCTCCTTCGATAAGCCAGTCTCACGTTATCCTCCGGTTCCAACCGACAGGACTCAACATCTGCACACGCACCGCGCACCGCTTTGGTTACCGTCCGCGTCTGCGTCACCTTGTATTCTTCACCAAATTCCTTATGCACCAGGTTTTCGATCGCATCGGCTTCCGGATAATTATCCTTGATGATCGTAGTACGGAATTCCATAACCGACGGCAAAGTCATCAACTGATGAACTCCCGCCACTGCCCGTTCCAATGCATTGCCATTTCCACACACTTTTGCATAGGTCTCTGCCGTCGCCCCGTAAATAGTCACCCCTATCTTATGTGGCGGATACTTTCGCAGCGTCTCCATAATCTTAGGTGTCACCATCGTCGCATTCGTGTATAATGTCAGGAAAAAGCCCTGTTTATAAATACCTTCCCAAATCTCACAGAAATCAGGTCTCAGCATCGGCTCTCCGCCTGTGATCAGCAAATTGACCGTGCCTGCTGCCGCAGCTTGTTTTGCCATGTCAATCCACTGTCCGACTGTTAATTCCTTCTGCATAATCTCTGCATTCTCAGAATCATCATGGCGGAACAGACACATCTTACAATGAAGATTGCACCGGACTGTCAATTCGAATGTCCCGTCGACAGGATATCGTTTGGGCATTTCTTTTAATTGTTTCATCTTAAAATGTCTCCACTTCCCCCTGTTTATCTTTCTAGCCTACGTTATTTTAACATGCCTTTGATTTTATTTCCTCTTACTAAAGTATTAGATTTTTCATTTTTTTCAACTAATATTAAATCATTTTTTCTCTTTTTGCCACATTTAAAGCCTGTACTCTTGAGGCCACGCCAAGCTTCCGGTAAATGTTATACACATGGGATTTCACCGTAGTTATTTTAATATTCATAACTCCGGCTATCTCCTGATTGGTAAAGCCCTGGCCGATATATTGAAGAATTGTCAGTTCCGTCATGGTCAGAGTATCCATATATACTTCATTTTCTCCGGAGCTGCTCTTCATTTTTTCAGCCCTTTTTTGAACATACCTGAACAGAATCTCGAGATAATTTTCCTGGGAAGCCTTCAGGATATCTCCATAATAATACCTCTTTTTCTTGGTATCCTTTATCCCAACCAGCTGCTGGTATTGCCTGATCAGCTCTGCCCTGGCATCTCCGCACTCGCCATATAGCTCAACGTACCGGAATTGCATACCGATCGTGAGTGCTTTCGCCGCCTGGATCTTTGATTTATTCAATTCCCCTTTCTTATACAATGATACCGCCTGCAAAAATCTCAGCTCAGCTAATATTTGAAACAGACTCTTTTTTTCATAAAAAGCGATCAACTTTTCACACAGATTCACTGCCCTATTATATTGTTCCATTTCAAAATAGCCTTTTGCTTTCAGCACCATCAGATACGGATTCTCATGTATCTCTTCCTCATGATCCTCCGGAGCGCCATACAGCATCCATCTTCCCAGATCACCAGAACCTTTTCTCCCCCGTCGCATCCGCAGGTTCAAGGCATTACAATTATCACGGCAGCGAATTGCAGACGAATCATTCACTTTTTCCAAAAGCTGCTCGATATCCTCTTCAAAATCATACGTGCCCTTTTCTTGATTCAGAAACATCAGTAAGTCACAAAATGCTGCAAGCAATTCTGCATCCTCTTGTCCGGCAAACACATCCATATCTGTCTGAATCTCTTCATATACCTGCTTTTCTTTTCTTATCTGCATCCAATACTGATACTTCGCCAATCTGATCCCTGTCTGTGCATTTTTATCCAGCCTCGTATTCCATATCTTCAGATATTCATTTCCCTCTTTTCGTTCCAGCCGAAACAAGCTTGCAAAGTTCTTAACTCCTGTACAGAGTACGGGATCACCGTCTGAGAACGTAAAAAGCTGCAGCTTCTCCTCATAAATCCACATCTCCTTTACTTTCTCAATCCACTGCAATATACCGATTCTGCTGTCAAGATACAGAAGATTCAGATAATGTTCCAGAACCAGCCTCGCCTCTACAACTTCTTGTGCGTTTCTGTATAGCTTCAGGAGCTGCTTCTCTTTTTCCGACAGAAGTTCCATATCGTTCTCACGCATGGCCGCCCAGCCCTGCAGAAACAGAATTCCCACCTCTGATATAAACTCTTCATTTTTTCCGATAAGGTCAAGGCACTTTTTCATTTCGCTAAGCTTCATACAGCTTATCAATTCTTTCGCATACTGATTCAGCTTCTGCCGTAAACAAGACGGCTCTTCCATACATTCCAGCATTTCTCTAAAATATCCGTGTTCTTCATACCACAGCGCAGCTTCCTTGATAATCTTTCTTTGCCTTTTCTCCTCTCCGCCAGCCACCATGATACCGTTTCTCATTACAGGGGAAATAGAATATAGTGTCTTTTTTCCCATCCGCCTAAGCAGCCCACTCTGCTCCAACTCTAAAAGGTCGGTTTCTGTCACCTCCACTTCAAACACTCGCCTGCATAAATCAGAATCAAAAAATGGAACCATCGCACCGTAATTCAACACCAATTTTTCTCTGTCGGAAAGCCCAGGCAATATCTGCTCCGGAACAAAAAAAAGAAAATAACTGTCGTTATTTAACGATTCATTCAAGTACGCCGCAGACACCGCTCCCGGCCATCCACCAGTCATCTTGTATAATTCTTTAACACTCCGAACAGAAATATCTATTTTTCTCATCCTGAAAAAGTCCCGGATCTCCGCCTGATTAAACAAAAGCTCACCGACAGACAGTGTCGCCATTCTGCCGTTATAGATAAATACTCTAAGCTCTGACGGGAGTTTATGCTCACTCAGCAGAATCACCCTGCCATTTGAGGGCAGATACTCAATCAGCCTTCCGATTTCATCCAGGACTTCAGGCTTATCCACTCTGCCAATCTGGTCAAATACAAATATATATTGTTCTTCACTTTTTTCTATAAATCCCAAAAGTATGTCACTTATTCTCCCTGTTCTGCCCGAAACAGGGATTTCAACCGATGCAGCCATCTCAATCAGTGCATCTCTAAAAGAATCATATTGGTTATCCTGCTCATCCATCCGATAATAGGCACATTTTTTTCGTAAACCAACTGATTTTAGATACTGGTAAATCACCGTTGTCTTTCCACATCCTATACCGCCACCCACAAAAAGAGAGGGGGCCGCCTGCAGTCTGCTGTCTATCTTCTTCAACAGCTCCCGCCTTTCAATCAGCAGATTACCTGTTTGTGGAATAAGTTTGCTCTGTATCATTTTTCAAACTCCTGCTATTTTTTATTGACAAAGATTATAAAAGACGTCTGCCATCATATATGGAAGACGCCTGCCTGTTATCGATATTTATATAATGCCTCGTTCTGAAAGATTCTTCAGGAACTCTGTCACATCTGCTTCCACAGTCTCCCTATCCACCTCATATTCTTCCAAAACTGCCTCAATCAGCTCTTCTTTCGTAGTCTCTTCCTGAAGCTGCTCCCACAAAAAGGCGCCCACCTCATTAATATTTACAAGGCCATTAAAGTGTGCAACCGTATCACCCACGGGAATCAATACATAATCGCCGCCAATATTCCTTAGCACAAACTCTTTCTCTATCTTCATTGGACCACACCTCCAGAACACTCTTATTACATTCTATCAGATAACACATTCAGGTACAAGCCTTTTAAAGCAAATATTTCTCATCTAAATACTACGCCAAACGCGAAACTTCACTTCTTCCTCAACTGCCCTTTCAATCTCCCAATTCTCCTCAACACCGCAAGCAAATATCTCCTGACCGGAAACATCCGCATCCACAGGCAAAAGATACCGCGCCAGAGTACAGATGTGCAGTCAATCACTTTTCCCTTCCGTATAATCTTAACAATTTTCGCTCTGATACAAGAGCGTGGAAACACTCCGTCCCGATGGCAGTTCCCATCCCCGGTAGTTTGTATGCCATCCGGCAGCACCTTTGTAATACGGTGCAGCAGATACCTTCCGCTTACGGCCTCCAGAAGAACGATATCGCCTTTTTTCACTTTATCCGGATCGCATTTCTCAACGATCGCTTTATCCCGGCCATGGCAGATGAACGGCCACATACTCATACCCGTAACGATGAAGCAGGCCTGCTTATATTCATTCAACAGGTCCAGCACAACCGGAAACAGTTCCCCGGAAGATATATACTTTCTCTGCTCTTTTACGACTGTCCGCACTTTTCTTCTCCCCGTCTTTCACAATTCTCTGCACTCTCTACCATATCATGCTCCCACAATATCTGTAAGAATCCCACAACTCCGTCTTCTGCGCTTTTGCGGTCTATTTCAAACACCTTTATCAAGGCCTTCACCATGTCTTCAAATGTACAATATTCATTCAGCATATCCCACAGGCAGAGGGCGCTTGCATTCAAAGTAATCGTCCTGCTCAGGTCGGCAATACCGCCCTTAACGCATATCAGCACATCCTCACCCGCCAGCTTCCTGTGAATGTAATCATGGCCCGCTCTGTATGTTTTTAATTTATTATTTCTGATTTGTTTTTCATCAAACATCATTATTCCCTTGACATCCTCATCCTATATTCAACTCATTATACTGGAATATCTATGTAATTTCCACATCTTTTCTTTTGCATTGACATCATACATTCTGCAAAAAGTCGTCATCCATGCTTTTTCATATTCTTGATAGGGTTCCCGGCAAAAGCAATCATTAAAAATCCATCATCATCTGCTGCACTTCTTCTTCCTCCACGCTTGCCATGCTGCCGCCCGAGATCCGGTATACCCGGTCACAGACTCCGAGGACGCTCGGCCTATGCGTGGTAACAATACACGTCCTATGGTCTTCCGCTCTCATGATATTGCGCAGCACCTGGCGTTCCGTCGCGACATCCAACGCACTGGTCGCTTCATCCAGCAGAAGCACCGGTGCATCTGCCAATAATGCCCGCGCGATCGAGAGACGCTGAATCTGTCCCTGCGAGAATCCGCCGCCCTGCTCTTTGATCCGGCTGTTGATCCCGGTGGGAATCTTATGCACAAAATCATAGGCGCACGCAAGCTTAAGCACATGATTGATCTCTTCGTCAGTCGCATCCTGCTTCATGATACGCAGATTCTCTGCGATCGTACCTGCAAACATGGTATTTCCCTGTGGTACATAGGAGAAGAGTCTGCGCGTGGAGGCGCTGACCGGAAGCCTTGTGTCACGATCCTTACCATAGACACACACCTCTCCTTGGCGGACATTCACAATCCCAAGCAAAATCCGAAGCATCGTCGTCTTTCCCTCTCCTGAGGGGCCGACCAGCGCAACGATCTCTCCCGGCCGCGCAATCAGATCTGCCTGCCGCAGAACCATCTTGCCGGTACAGTAATAGAAATCCATCTTGCTGGCCTCCACCGTAATGCCGCAATTTTCCTCCAGAAGCTGCTGCGCTTCCTCGTCCTGCTCTGATTTCTCCTTCGGCAGTTCCGTTACTGCCATGATCCGCCCTGCCGCCGTGGCTGCCGATATCGCGCTCGGCACCATATACACCAGCGAAGAAAATGATGCCGACAGCGAATCTGACATCTGCAGAAACAACGTCATGGTACCATAGGTGATGTGTCCCGTCCACAAACGGTAAACTCCCCACGCAAAGCAGATAATCGTAACTGTAGTCCCCACAAGAGACATGAACGAAGACGTCATAATCGAGAATTTATTGTAATCCAATTTGACAGACCGGTACTTTTCCTGAACCTTACGCAATTTACTTCCGTACAGTCCTGTAAGGCCAAATGATTTGATCACCTGCACATTCTGAAACGATTCCTCGTTAAACATCATGACCTCTGAGCTGGCTTCCCGCATCTTCTTATTGTACATGCGCATCTTTTTCATCAGCACCTTTGACACCAAAAGCGTCACCGGAGCGCTGAGAAGCGCAAGGCCTGCGAGCGTCGGGTCATAATATAGAATGATTCCAAGTGTTCCCACAAACTGTACAAACTGCGTCACAAAATTAGGCACCCAGCCAAGAACGCTGGATGAAACGCTGCTCACGTCATTGTCCACCCGGTTCAGCAAATCACCGGAATGGTACTCTGACATCGCTTCCCAGTCCGCCTCCATAATCTTATCATAGACATCCGCACGGATCTCCTGATCCACCTTCACCTCAATCCGCGCCGATATCCTGCTCGTCCAGGCATTGCTTCCAATCCGCAGAAGCTCCATAAAAATATAGAAAAACGCGGCAGGGACAATCCCTCTGCTGTCATACCCCGTCACCGCATCAATGATATATTTGCTGACAACACTCCCGCCAAGACTCATCCCCGTACCGAAAACGCCCAGGAAAATATACCATACGATCTCCCATTTATAACGCAGGCCATACTGATAGATCCAGAGTAATTCCTTAAATACTTCCTCCAGCATTCCCTCTCTGATTTTGCGGACAATCTTCTTTAGTAATTCCATCTATTTTGCTCCCCATATCGCATCTCTGGCAATCTGCACCGCCTCTTCATCCGGCCTGCAGCTCAAGAAATAGACAGGCACCTGCTCCACGACCCGGTCAAGCGTCGCCATCAGATGATCCAGACACACGCTGTCCCAGTTCGTCAGAAATACATGCGGTGTGAACATCCCCAAGGTTTCCAGAACATCCAGCCTGCGGATCTCATTCTTCCTGCCCTGCGCCAGCACGATGATCGCCGCTGCCGGCGCACAATCGTTCACCGCATAAGGCGATGAGCCTTTCCATGGCGAACCCCATGCCATAATCTGATTTCCCGTGTCACGCAGAAACACCTTGTCTCCATTTAAAATCCGTGCGCCCAGATATTTCTCCCAAAGCTCTGCCTGTGTCGTCTTCCCTGTCCCGGAGGCCGCAGTAAATACTACCGCACGTCCATCATATTCCACAGCCGAAGCATGCATCAGCAGACCGCCAAGTGCGGTCAGTCTCGAATAAAATGCCGACACCAGCAGTTCCATCCATGCCAGCTCATGCTGCGGATTTCCGGTCAGACACAGCCTCTCCCAATCCCTGCTCGCCAACAGCCGATTCTCTCCATTTCCGCCGGAGGGCAGAAGAATATGAGTCATCTCCTCGGGACAGTCAAAATGGCTGACACCATAACAACTGCACACTGAAGATGTCTCCTCTATCTCAAGCGTCAGGATGGGGTTCTCCTGCGCTTCACATTCAAATCCACGAAACATCCGGATCGGCTCTGCCTTCTCTTTAATCACCCGTATCACGGCCCCCGCAATGCTGTAGTACTGTTCCATTCCCAATTTCCTCTCAGATAAATATCAAATATTCATATAATTCCTCTATTTTACCTCTTACTTCCACTCATCGCATTTGCGGATTGCGTCTACCGCATATAATGGAAGATTGACAAGCCAATCCTCTTTTCTGTAGTCAGCCATCGAGGTGCGGACGGAAATTTGGGGGGTAAATTTTTCACGATAAGTTTTAAGGCTTTTTGCCTTCAAATTTACCTCCGCCTTGACTTCCACAGGCACGATTTGCTCGCCGGTATCCACAATAAAATCCACTTCGCAGGAGCCACGCTCATTAGTATAGTAGTAAACACCTAAATCCTCTATTGTCTTGAGCTGCTGGCACACATATTGCTCAGTCAGTGCGCCTTTGAACTCGCTGAATAAATCGTTGCCATCCAGCAGTGTGCGCTGGCGCAGACCAGTCATACAGCCTAGAAGTCCCACATCCACTACAAACAGCTTAAAAGCTTTCAAATCCTCATAGGCTCTCAGCGGAATTCCTGCTGCATTTACACGGCTGACCTTATGGGCAAGCCCACAGTCGCAAAGCCACATAATTGCCGCTTCATATTCCTTTGCCCGTCCGCCCTCACGCACGAGACCATAGATGAACTTTTTGTTCTCTTTTGCAAGCTGAGAGGGAATGCTGTTCCATACCATACGGATTTTCGGCACAATTTCGATCGGGGCGTGCTTGGAAAAATCCTGTTCGTAAGCAGCCAGGATACGCTTTTGAATTTCACGTACTTCATTAAAATCCTTTTCCTCTGCAAAGCTCTGCACTGCTTCCGGCATACCGCCGACAAAATAATACTGCTTGAGTGCGTCGATATAGGTCTGCTTAAAAGAGGTAATCATCTGGTAATCCTGCTTGTCAATAAGCTCAGCGAAACGCTCGCCTGCGGTCGCCATTAAAAACTCTTTAAATGAAAGCGGATAAAGACTAAGAAAGTCCACTTTACCCACAGGAAATGATGTTCCCTCATGCAGCGCAATGCCCAACAATGAGCCCGCGCAGACAATATGATACTGCGGCGCATTTTCATAGAAGTATTTGAGCGAAGAAAGCGCTCTCGGCACTTCCTGCACCTCATCAAATATGAGCAGCGTGTTATCAGGATTGATTTTTCTGCCGACATACAGCTCAAGTCCCATGATAAGACGGTCTGTATTCAAATCGTGAGCAAACAGCTCTGCCATCCTGGAATTGGAATCAAAATTTATATATACGGTATCTGCATAAGCCCTGCTACCGAATTCTTTCATCAGCCACGTCTTTCCAACCTGCCTTGCGCCCTCGATAATCAGCGGCTTTCGGCGTTTGCCTTCTTTCCATCTGTAAAGTTTTTCTATCGCAATCCGGTACATAGACACACCTCCATAGAGTGATACAGACCTAATATAACACATTTTCACAAAATATTCAACGATAATCAGGCTTTAATCACATTTTTTGCAACGAAACAAAGAGGTGCTGCACAGTAATCATTATATATGCGTACTGATATAGTTTATTTTTTCTTTTATCTGGCTTCGTTGCTGAATAATACTATCTTTATTTGCATCTGCACTGCAGATATCATTAAATTGGGCTTCCAAAAACTGATCCTGTTCTTTCATAATATACTTTATATTTACCACTCTAAAAATATCCACACCTACAGCTGTATCTAACGTTCTAATACATGTATCCTTATTTTCAATTAATTCCTTTGTTTTGTCACAAGCTGTATCTAAATAATGCATAATTTCATAATAATAAAAAGTCCTATAGTTTTTATTCTTCCTGGGAAGCCTGTTAAATTGCTTCACATAATCTTTTGCAACAATAATACTGTCACACGCTATATTATCAAAATCTTTCTGTATCTGTATCATTGCACTCATTCCGGCATCAATAGACTGCACTTTTCTTTTATCCCATTCTGCCGCTATCTTATTATAAGCTAAATTATACAAAACATATGATATAATATATATCCCTATAAAAATAGCAATTTGAAATATAATCAACCACAAATTCAACCGATTTCCGTTGTCTCTAAATGCCATTTCCGTAATAAATGCAGAAAAAACTGTTGCAAATACGGTATTTGAAACCTCCCCTTTTAAGCTATCCGAGCTCTCTTTATTATTATCGGCAAGTTTTTTCATATCGCCGGACAAACGATATCTCAACCGTTCAAAATTTTTAAATGAATTAAACATATCTCTTCCCCTAAAATTTTTCACTCAAAATCGAGTTCCCCGCAAAAATCTCATTATACAAAGCTCTCGTCAAATAGTCCTCATGATCTCTGTACCATTTTCTATATAATTCACTTTGTATCTCATAAAAGCTCTCTCTGCGTATTTTACCAACAAAACATTTTACCTCCGGCGGTAATGGATATTGAGTTTTCAGCTCATCGACAATTTCAAATATGGCCTTAAAAATGAAATACATTTTATATGGAATTTTAATATACTTCTTACAAAAGATGTTCGATCTGCATCTTACCAAAGCAGAGACTTCTCGTTTAGAAACCCGTACATCTTTCCTTCCTATCAAACTGTTTGCTTTCACTCGAATAGCCCTATAAGCATTACCATACTGAAACCTGCTACCCATATTTGTATGTTGATCTATATATAAATATACCTTTTGTAAATTTTTGCCAATGTTTTCTTCCTGTCCATCCAACACATAAATATTTACATAAGGATATGTAATCTCATCTAATTTTACTTTGTTCATAGCTCATCCCCCTGATCTCTTTTACTTTTTAATCCTTTTTGTACACAATTCAGACTCCGCACCACATTCATCCGGGCAAATCATTTTACCTGACTTTTCATAGGATGTATTGTATCATAATCCAACACATTACAAAATCCTCTCGACATTTTTAGACATCTTGTGATTCAAAAATCGAGACAGTTCTTGTCCCTAGATAAGCCGTTAGCTTCCGATATGCGCCGAGCTGAAGGTCCACTGGTCCTTCACTTAGGTATACCTGGCAATCAAAAAGAGCAGCCCGCATCATTCTCCTTCTGCCGAACTGCTCCAACACGCTATTCATCATTCTCGTATATCTCATACATAAGTCTTGCTCAGCGGTCCCGGTGATTCCGCCTTAAGGATCGGGGCCAATATGATAGTAATAATTCCTGTAAGAATCAGACCCACAATCGCTCCGACCACATCCATACACCGCTTGATAAGCATCATTCTCAGCGGAATCACACTCTGACGGAAGGTCATAACATAATAGTCGCCGAGACTTCTCAGTTCCTTTTCCCTGTAGTCAAGCTTGATATCATATACTGGAATATTCAGATTCACCGTGATCCCCATACTCTCATAGGTTTCCACTGCCTTCGCCACATGTCTTCCACCGGAATACGGCACATGAATGAATATCTCATCCACCACTCTCTGGGCAACACAATCAAACATGCTGGCATAGTTACCCATAATCGGAATTCCTTTATACTCCTTGCCTATCATAGAATCTTCCACATCCAGAAATATAAATCCCTTCAGCTTATACTCCCACATCCTTCTCTTGGGCAGACGCTTCAGAATCTCATCCGCTTTATCAGACAACGTGACAATGACCAGTCTCTTACTGCTAAGACTTTTCTTATAAACGCTGACGAGATATTTCTTATAAAGACATCGGAACGCATAGACCAGGCAGATACTCAGCACATATCCATATCCAACTACCAGTCTGGAAAAATCCGTGGATCTCTTCATGCAAAACAGGGCGATGATTCCCACACCTACCAGCCACGACAGCCCTTTCACTACGTCCACCATTTCTGCATATAGGCCTCTCTTGAAAAAATCTTTTTTGGCATTCCTGAAAAAAGAAATCATAATATAGCTAAACACAATAAAAAGCAGGACAGAAAACCTGCTGCCCATAATTCCAAAATCCCATATGTGCCCGGTTCTAATAAAGGTTACTATTCCAAAACTTAATAAAATCGCAACAATATCTATTACGGATATGATTACCGTTTGTATTCTATGCTTATCTTCTCCCATTCCTTTTCCTCTCATAAAGCAGTGCCGCGTTCTTTACTGATAAAAACAGCAAAAATCGCTTTTATCCCTTATTAAAACAAACTCATTCTAACACAAACTATATGCATCTGCAAGGACTCAGACCCTTGTTTATAAATTAATCCATTTATTACCGTTTATCCTCAGTATATCAGGCTGCTATAGCGGCCGCCAGCTTTAATGTGTAATTGATAATATTTCTCATGCTCCGTATTTTTCTCTCACAATTCGATATTTTTCGCCTGTGCCAAAAATAAGTTCAGACACTCCTAAATGTTTCGCCTGATTTTACTCGAATGCATAATAGTAAAATCATCCACTTCATGTTATAATAAGGTGTATTTCAAATACCCTTTAAAAGCATACAAAAGATAGGAGAACAAAGACTATATGAGCCTGTTAAAAGATACTCCCATAGACACAAAAGCCATACTTTCAAAGAAAATAGAAACCGAGAGTGGTATATTCCACAGATTAAATTCCTCTTACACCTCGTTTTCCAACAGAACATGCTCAAATCCGACTGTGTGGCAGCAGATGTCAATTAACTACTTTTTTAATTTATTGACAACAAACCGGCTCTTCTTCAAGCGTATTTCTGCTTTCACCGCAAGGGATGAACGACCACTTGATTTCTATGAGGCTACTTATTTTAAGGATACCGGCACACCACAGGATACAATGCTCCATAAAATAATCCAGGATTTCACAGATACTGTCTACATTTCCTGCTGGTATCATTCCGATAATCTGACAGATATCGTATTTAAAGAATACGCGAAAGGGAGCGTTGGAGTAGCGATCGGTACAGATGTAAATACACTTTTGAATAAACTGGTTGAAAATGCAGACTCAGATAGCCCCCATTCGGACGAATTGTTCTACGGAGACACCGTTTACTTGGGTGATCTTCCCAGCAAGACCAGGATTTTGACGGACTCCTCTGATTTAATTACCCCTTTATTCGTAAAAAGCGAGAATCATAATGATGACAGGGAATTCCGCCTTGCTTATATCAAGAACTCTTATTACCTGAGAGGGGAAAGATTTTCCAGCACAACAATCTCCCCCGATAAGCGCCGCGAAGACAACTTAAATGCCAACATCGGGAGCACAAAAGAATTAATAAAGCAAGTGGCGGTGCGAAGCGATGACCCCTGCACACTGGCTCTTACCAAATACTTACTTGAGCAGTTTATCACAACAACCGCCACGGTAAACACGGAACAAATCGATGGTTTTACTGTTATCAAATTATAGGGAGGAATCTTATGTCTGATCATCCATTTTTTTACAACCCACTGTTTGATACCGTTATTCAGCGCAAAAATTATAATAATCTTTGCCATTATAAAAACCAAAAAGATAATGCGGAAGCGGATTCGTTATTTATCACATATTATACAGGTATTCTGCGCTGGCAGCTGCTGGTAGTCGGACGAGTGATTCTGACGGACTCCATGTGGTATGACAGTATTTATTTAAGAAAAATGCTGGAGGCTGATTCTGCCTCTAAAGCTAATCCCTCACGTCACGCTACTTTTGAAGCACTGATCAGTTTTATAAAACACAATACTGCTCTGGGGCAAACACCGATCGAGGTCAGAGCACGTCCGAATCATGTCGGGATGTTTTTTACAGAATTCTATTTCAGTTCCGTAACTGACTATAATTTGCGTAACATTTTTTTGGAGATGGGTGCACTTCTTTCACCTGCCCCGGATATGGCAAATCTAACGACTGCCCTGCAAACGTACCGACGCTGGTTAAAAGATACCTACACCCTAAACTCTTCTGAACCCGAATCCGGCAAAGAGCAAAATAACAGTGACAAACGTATGCGGATCACCGCTGAAGAAGAAAAAGGAATCCACACCATTCTTGAAGATACAGAAACACTTGGAAATACTTTACAAGAAATATCTGATTTTTCTTATGAGACAGGAAATTGGCCGAAATTGGGATCCCCAAATCCAATCTCAGAAGCTTTTGCCCGCCTGCGCAGCTACTTTGAGGATCGGTACCCTAAACATATGATCGCTAACAATATTTATTTGAGTCAAATATGGGAAGAATTAAAAAAGGACATGCCGCATCGTTCTACCATTGAGGATGCCCTGGAGGGAATGAAAGGCGCATGGGGAGCTCCCATCATAAAAGAATTCTATGATTTCTTCGAGGATAAGTATACCCGTGCAATTTCGGATGCTCAGCAGTTACATTATATAGATTGCCGAAATGTTTTTGAAAGCGCTTTATTTCCCGAAAACAAAAAAGAAACGCCGGGCAGGCCTAAACCTATGGTATGCTCCGTAATGGAGTTTCTCGGAAATATGACATGGGATACTTTCCAGGGACTCTATGATGCCTCCCTTAAACAAAGATCTGCGAAAATCGCAAAGGCACTCAAACCCTCCGAAAGGAAGTATGTTCTCCTTGATGAGGTTGTCGGCGGTGCGGAGATAGATAACCGGAGCCTATATGATATTATATTCGGCAACCACGTTACTTTTCTGTGTTTAGATAATACCGCACGCGTCTGTGTTCCCCGAGAATTCCGGGAGAAAATAGACTGCGGCAGCACTGAATTGGATTACCAGGACTGTGTTTTGTTCTCAAACAGCGGAACTCCATATATACTATCCTATTTTTCCACTGATTTTGACACAGCTGCCGCAGAAACGCTTTTGTGTCCGCTGAAAAACCCCAATGTTTCTTAGAGGTAGGAATCCTATGAAAAGAAATCAATTTTCAAATAATAAGTTGTTTTTTTACCCGGACAGGCTAAAGCAGGTAATGACCGGAAAAACTGCCAATCCCGTGGTATACGAGCTTTCTCTGAGCGGCCGATGTAATTGTGCCTGCAATTATTGCTGCTGTCAGAATTTTCACAGTGACGCAATGCTGACGCGGGAACAGATTGACCAGCTCGTCAGCGAACTGGCTGCTAATCGCGGAAAAGCAGTTACACTGACAGGTGGCGGTGAGCCTATGATGAATCCCGATTTTGCATATTGTATCCGTCGGCTTGCCGACAATCATATTTCTGTGGGGGTTATCACTAACGGCCTATTACTTGATGATGATAAAATTGATGCCATTGCCCAACACACATCATTTTGTCGGATCAGTCTGGATACGGCAGATGAAAGGCAGTACAAATATTTGAGAGGCACGCCGTTAAACCGTGCCTCTCTGGCCAGTCATCTCAAAAAACTGGTGAACAAAAGAGATTTGTATACGTCCAAATTATTGGCAGGCGCACAGATTGTTTATTGCAGCCAGACAGACGAAGATATTGAAGAGACCATTTCATTTTGCAAAGAATGCCGTTTAGATTTTCTGCAGATTCGCCCCGTTGACAACATCACCGGTGAGCATCTTACTCCTCAATATGAATTTTACAAGAGCAAACGTGAGTTTTTAAATAGAATGCGCACACACTACAGTACCGACAAGTTCTCAGTCATCATCAACGAAAACAAATTTGAAGAATACGATACGTATAGCGTGGGCAAAGATTACCCGCATTGTCTTGGAGGCAATTTCACCGCCGCCATCGGACACGATATGCAGGTCTATTTCTGTTGTGCAAATATCGGAAACCCCGCACTGGCAATAGGCGATTTGAAAACAGCGTCCCTGCGTGATATCCTGACCTCGCCTAAACGGAGCTCTCTGATTGCACATCCCAAATGGGCTTTCTGCCAGCAGCAGTGCCGAAACCATAAAATGAATAAAATCTTGCAGGAACTGATGCAAATGCCCCGGGAACAGGCCGAAGATATCATACAGCAGAAACAAAACGAACCACGGCCGTTACATTGTGAATTTTTGTAACTTACGCTTACGATATAATAGGGACAAATCAAGAAACCCACCGTTTTATGCGGGTTGCGGGCTGGTTTGTCCTTTTGTATTATAACATGATTATATAAATCATGCTATCACTAAATGATTGGAATCCCGCATAACAGGTGTGGCCTCCAATCTTTTTTCATTAACCCACAATTATTGAATTATTGGCTTGATTGACTCCAGCCCGCTCTTTTCAAAAGAAAGGAGGCATCCTGCCACCCGGCAGGGGAATTATGGCAAAAGAATTTTTCAAACGTCTGGCAGTCCCAATCATCATTGCCCTTTTGACAGCGTTCTTCTGCCAGCCTTTGTATCTGGCAACCGATGGTAGCTGTGATTACGTTCTCATGTGGATATTGATTGGGATTCCATTTGGCATACAGAAAATGTTTATCTGGCTCGTTCCATCTAAATGCAGTATTGCAAATGCGGCGGGCATCATCGTCATCAATATTCTCATTGGCGGTATGATTGGCATTTTTGTCTTTGCTTTTCGCATTGCCAGCGGCATGTTGTACATGATTGCAGCAATCGTAAAGACTGTTTTTAGGAGAGACTAAAGAAAGGAGATTACCCCATGGCACAAGTGATTGTATGCTGCGCCCAAAAAGGCGGCTGCGCCAAAACCGTTACCGTACACAACCTGTCTACTGCCCTGAGCCAGATGGGAAAGAAAATACTTGCTGTAGACTTCGATGCACAGGCATCCTTGACCATTTGCTTCGGAATAGAACCAAGAACTCCGTCAGTAAATATCGCTCATCTGATGGATATGCAGGCACAGGACTTGCCTACTCCAACAAAGGAGGACTTCGTTCTGCATTGCAGCGGGATTGATCTGATTCCTTCCAGTAGCAGATTATCCGCCATATCTGAAATGCTGCGTCATGAGATTGGCTGTGAGCGATTCCTGTCCAACATTCTTAACACGCTCCGTAATGACTATGATTACATCATTGTGGACACCGGACCAAAGCTGGATAATTTAAGCGTCAACGCACTGATTGCCGCTGATCAGCTCCTTATTCCGGTCAATCCACAGTTTCTCTCTACAGCTGGATTGCAGCCTTTGCTTGAAATGATTCACAAAGTACGGCTGCGCTTTAATCCGAAGATTCAGATTTCCGGTATTCTGCTGACCATGTGTGAACAGCGGACCAATCTCTGTAAGATTATCAGCAGCCAGATCCGGGATGCATACAGTGGTACCGTTCCGATTTTCGAAAATTCCATTCCTATGAATGTTAAAGTCGGAGAATCTGTTTACTATGCTCAGAGTGTTCTGGACTACGCTCCCACTTCAAAAGCTGCCTGTGCTTATAAACGCTTTGCTGTTGAACTCGACCAGAAATTATCGCTTGAACAAAGTACTTCTGCACCGGCATCCCACTCCACACAAGTCCGAGTATTCATTGCAAAGAAGGGAGATGATTCGCAATGAAAATAAATGCGCCGCGCAGAAGCATCATCAACGATGCACTTGATCTGTACACTCCCACCCGTGGAGTTCCAGTCGAAGGGGATTCTCTGGTAGAACTGCCTATTGCACTGATCAAACCTTACCATGACCATCCATTCCATTTATACTCTGGTACTCGCCTGGATGATATGGTGGAAAGCATACGCGACAAAGGGGTTCTGGTTCCTGTAATTGTCCAGCCCCTGACAGATGGTTATTATGAAATGCTAGCGGGTCACAATCGAATGAATGCCGCTTCTCTTGCCGGTCTAAATACAATTCCGGCAATTATAAAAGAAGGATTGACTGACAGTGAAGCCCGCTATTATGTGATAGAAACCAATGTGATTCAGCGCAGTTTTTCCGAATTGCTTCCCTCTGAGCAGGCGGCTGTAATTTCCATTCATTACAGCGAGATGATCAGTCAGGGACGTAGAAATGATATAGACCACGAATTAAGGCTTCTGTCGGGCTGTGAACAAGATGAATCACCCCCTGTAGAACGTTTACCCAAAAACAGCCGAAAAGAGCTTGCAGAGGCCTATAGCTTGTCCAGTACGACGGTAGCAAGGCTTCTCAAAATTAATGATTTATTACCCGAATTCAAGCGAAGGTTGGATTCTGGAAAACTTCCCCTTGTGGTATCCGTAGAAATCGCCTATCTCTCAGAAGACGAACAGCAATGGCTCCTGAATTTTCTTTCAGCCTATAAGGTAAAGCTGGATAAGACTTCTGCTTCCATGCTTCACCAAAAAAGTAAACAGGGAGGCTTAACTGAGGATGGGATCCGTACTTTCATGCTGGCTCTGGATAGAGAAAAATCCAAACGCAAACAATACCAGAACATGAAAGTATCCAAACATTTTTACCAAAAATATTTTGCCAATATGCCCCAGGAAAAAATTGAAGAGATCATTTCCAGTGCACTGGAACAATACTTTTCCAACTCGAAAATACCAGGCAATGGCAACAAATAATACAGAAGGTGAGATTTAGTATGCACAAACTGATTGAAGATTTATATTATGGTCAGATAAACGTCATGGAGTTTTTCAACCCTAGAAGAAAGGAACCATTTGCAAAAGCAATCCAAGCAGTCATGAACGAGGAAAACTCTTTTGTAAAAACCTTAAATGACAGGCAAAAAGAGGACTTCTTCCATCTGATGGAGGATTATACCGATAAAATCACAATGGAACACCTCAATATGTTCTCCGAAGGATTCCGCATTGGTGCTCGGCTGATCATTGAAGTAATGACAGATGAAGGGACGGGATATCCAAATGACAAGAATTCTTGAGCAGTTATACGATTCTGCAAACGATAGATTCCGATTGTGGCGGAATCAGGAATATGCCTCCCAACAGGCTTCCTATTCACAGGCCATCCACAATTACATGGAAAAACTGACTGACGAGCAGCGCTCTGAACTGGACAACCTCATATCCCGAAGAAACTATCTCAATTCTATTGAGCAGGGATATTTCTTTGTAGAAGGATTTCGGATGGGAGCAATGCTGATGTCAGAAATCTACGACAACAATGAAGGACGTGAAAACTAAACAGGGCTTTTCGGAGCCAGACTATCTGGGAGCCACAGAAATGGACAGCATTTCGACGGCTCCTGTTTTTATAGAGGAGGATTAATTATGGCGGTTATACGCATTTCAAAGACCAAAGGATTTACAGTCATGTCCAATTATCACCTGCGTGACAAGAATCTTTCGCTGAAAGCTAAAGGTTTATTATCCCTGATGCTTTCTCTGCCGGATGGCTGGCATTATACAGTTCGTGGATTGTCTTCTATCTGTAAAGAAGGGGTTGACAGCATTTCCAGCGGAATACGTGAACTGGATAAGTGCGGTTATGTACGCCGCCATCAGGCAAATATCAACGGCAAATTTCAGGAGATTGAGTATATCATCTATGAGACACCCCAGCAAAACGCATTGGATTTTGCAGAAGAAGACTCTGATTTTTCTTCCGCTCCCAATACTTCAGCCATGAATGATCCAACACCTGTTGCTAAAGACGGGAATTCTTCTTTTTCCGGTCAAGCGTATATGGAAATACCGCATACAGAAAAGCCGGATACGGAAAACCCGTATGCAGAAAACCCGTACTCGAAAAACCCGTATACGGAAAGCCCGTATACGGAAAGCCCGCACACGGTAAACTCGCACACGGTAACTCCGTGTACGGAAAAACCCGATGCATTATTAAATACTAAGAGAAAAAAGACAGAAAAAATAAAAACTGACAAGTACAACTATCCATCTATCAATCAAAGAGGCGCTGATGCGCCTGTTTCGGATCCGATAGATGCGATGGACGCTTCACAGAAAAAATTTTTAGAACAGCTTGGTGCCAAACAGGCAGCTGACGAATTTGAACAGTACCGAAAAATCGTGAAGGACAATATCGAATTTGACAGTCTCTGCCTACGTCACCAGTTTGACAGAGCTACTCTTGAGGGCATGGTAGAACTCATTGTAGAGGTCGTCTGCTCAAAAGAAGCTTACATACACATTGCCGGTCAGGATTTCCCGCATGAAGTAGTGAAATCCCGCCTTTTAAAACTTCACAGTTCACACATCGATTATGTGCTGACCTGTATGAGTAAAAATACCGTCAAAGTAATCAACATGAAAGCCTATCTGCTCACAGCACTGTTCAACTCGGTCACCACGATTGACCCCTATTACCAGAATTGGGTATTGAGTGATAATCCTCAATTCGCGAAACCGTAACAAAAATGATTAACCGGCAGGCCATACAGACAGCTTTCCGGTTCCTGCAGAAAAAAGATTGGAGGGAACCATTATGCAGGAAGAAGTAAACCAGAAAACCATTTCCATCATCATCAAAGGTGGCAGGATCAGCGGAGATATTCTCAAAAACAGCCTGAAATATTTCCTTGCCGAGATAAAAAAACAAGGTACAAAAAACAACGCAAAAAAATCCAGCAGGCAAGCTGCTTCCCAGAATCAGGAAGGCAAACAGACACTGAAACAGTTAAAAGCCCAGGGCAAAGATCTGACCAATATCCAGATCACCAATAAAAATATTGGTTCTTTTGACCGATATGCCCGGAAATATTGTGTGGATTATGCTCTCAAAAAAGATAAGAGTACCTCACCGCCCACCTATTACGTTTTTTTCAAGGCAAAGGATGTGGATTCCATGACAGCCGCCTTCACAGAGTACACGAACAGCTTCAGCAGGAAGCAGTCCCGTCCTTCTGTCCGTGCAAAACTCGTCAAGGCTCTGGAAGTTGTCAAAAACACACTCAGCCAGCAGAAAGAGCGCAACAAGCATCACGAAAGGAGCCGATGATTTTGAGACAAATAAACTTAAAACGGCTCTGCATCCAGGCATTGCCCTATTTGCTGTTCGCCTACTTCGGCAACAAAATTGCTTGGCTTTATCGGATTTCCCCGGGCGAACAGCCTTTGTATAAACTGATTTTTGCCGTATCCAACCTCAAGTACGCATTTCAAAGCATACTCCCCAGCTTATATTACATGGATCTGCTGTTCGGAATATGCTTTTCTCTTTGTATACGGCTCATTATTTACGTCCGGAGCAAAAATGCAAAAAAGTATCGTCCAGGGGCGGAATACGGCTCTGCCCGATGGGGAACACGGAAAGATATTGAACCGTTTATCGATCCAGATTTTTACCAGAATATCCCCTTAACACAGACTGAACGGCTGACCATGAACAGCCGCCCTAAAATTCCCAAATATGCACGCAATAAAAATATCATCGTAATCGGTGGGTCTGGCTCCGGCAAGACCCGCTTTTTTATTAAACCATCCCTCATGCAAATGCACAGCAGTTATGTAGTGACAGACCCCAAGGGTACTCTGATTCTGGAATGTGGCCAGATGCTTGTAGACGGCGGATATATTGTAAAGTCATTGTAAGAATGCAGTAGATGAGTTGTTCGAAGAACTGGAAGCAGAGGATCCGGAGCACTTTGCAGTACGACAATATAAAAAGTACAAGCTTGCTGCAGGTAAGACAGCTAAATCAATTCTGATTTC